>Ga0163145_1000230_pt1 | contig 24941 bp, 25 predicted proteins | sample OliLakLV9_FD_161683 | JGI IMG/M metagenome (GOLD analysis project Ga0163145, IMG submission 161683) | Freshwater microbial mat bacterial communities from Lake Vanda, McMurdo Dry Valleys, Antarctica - Oligotrophic Lake LV.9 | ecosystem: Environmental > Aquatic > Freshwater > Lake > Microbial mats... | reverse complement strand
GTGGCGGTTCAGTGCTCCGCAGACACATTTGTGGTTAATCAAACATTGGTTCTCCGCATCAACATTTGTGGTAAAAATCGCCACCTTCGCCAAGCCGCAAACCGTTGGCGGTCAGCTATCGGCAATCCTATAAAAAAACGAGTATTTTATCAAGCGTCAAAAAATAAAAATGGATAACAGAAATAAATTTCCAAGTATAGTCTTCTCAATTTATATACTAATTTCATTTTATGTTTTTGGTGGCGGTATAGTAAATTCACTTGTATCTTACAGAACATGGCGTTGGGTAGGAGCAGACGAATTTCCTAAGTTTCATCAGGTTGACAGTAAACTTATTATTCCCCTGTTTGTAATATTCTTTTTTTTATCTTTTATTCCTCAGCTACTTTTATTTTGGTTTCGACCAACTGTTATACCAAAGCGGATGGTTTGGTTAGCATTTTTATTAAATTTGGTCACATTGATTTCAACTATAACTATTCAGATTCCTATTCAAACACAATTAGATAAAAGATTTTCTCTAGAATTAATTGAAAAACTTATATCAACCGATATGATATACAGAAGAATTCCAATGTTTTTGTTGGCTATAATAAACTTCTCGATGCTATATATGGTAGTGAGACGTTCAAACAAGTAAACACTACCCTTGCAGTAGTAAAGCCTGCCGCTAACAATGCATTGCCAAAAGTTAGGGCTGGACATTGGAACATCGGCTGCAAATCATTGTCAGCTGTGGTTTCGGCAGGACGGTTTCAATTAAGCTTTTGTTGTTAACTTGTACTTCATATTTTCAATTTGGCTTTAGTTCCGGGCAGGACCAGCATCAAATTCCCTAACCTTCGGCAATGCAAAACGTTAGCAGTCATTGTAAAACGACATTAAAAATTATCATAGACAGACAAAATGAAAATTCATACAACCAACTACATAAACACTTTTATAGAAATTGCGGATGACTGCCCAACGACAATTGGTGAAATCCCGCCAACAAAAGCAGGCGTAAAAACGGTGGCAAACATACAGTTTGATATGGTTTTTAAGAACCCATACAAATATTCATCTGATGACATTTTATTTCAAGTGTTTGCTGACAAAAACGACTTAACCGAAATTGAATACAAGGAAGCAAGAGAAAAATTTTTCTCAAAAGGACAACCTTGTTTCCGAGCCTCTCCTTTGACAAAGAGATATGGCTGGGGTGTTCATAATGACAAAAACGGGAAAATGGCAATATTTGGGGTAGAAAGTGACGAGTATCAAAAACTATCAAAAGAGGAAACATTGAAAGTTGTTAAAGCAATGAAATCAAGTAGATAATGATTATATAATAATTTAAATACATAAGCTGCCACTGGATTGAAACAGCCGAGACGATGGCATTAGCGCCGATATTGACGATGGCGAAGATGCGGGAGCAGGTGTGATGGGATATTGGAATGATGGAATGCTCCGAAAATATTTGATTGTTAATGAAAAACGGGACAGTCTTGAAGTAGCTTGGATAGTGAATAACTACGCAATATTGCGCCAATACAGATATTCGTGCTGCTTCTCGTCGGTCAATCGCAAATGTTGTCTAACCTGCATGTAGTTGTATGGTTTCAATAAAAGTGCTAAGGGTAAATGGTTTTTCTATATAACCGTCTGCGTTTACTTTTTTATTAACGTCTTTAATGCCACTCTTATCAATTTGGCTTTCTGCCCACACATTGCCTTATACATTTTTATAATGTCGTGAGAAATATAAAGGTCAATGCATAAGTTTTGAAAATTGGTGGATGCTCCTGAATCTGGTTATACTTATCGTAGCATCATACACAGATAAATAAAATGCAGATAAGATAATTTTGCGCCGTTCAAAATATCATTATGATGATTTACATCGATTGAATTCAGATGATTGCTAAAGTCATTCCAGTTGATAAAGACAGAATCCTTACAACTTTTATAAAAACGAACAGGAAGATGAATGCTTTCATTCATTTGCATTTTTATCAGGTTATTGTAAATCATTTTACCACCAAGCATTGAACCCAAGGGTACATAACAAAATCCGATGCTGTCAAAATAATTTAGTTCATCGAACACTATATTTTCGCTAAAGTCTGTTAAGCCTAATTCAGTAAGATCATTTTTTAAACAAGTAAGTTTTTCTTCAAATAATTTGGCTTTGATAATAGTATCATCAGCATACTTATCAGCAATTATTTTTGCCTGGCTAAAAAAACAATACAATCGCTTTAACAGGATAATATATTCTTCCTTATTGATAGTTCCATCTCTCAATTTATCTGAAAAATTTTGTTCTTCTGCCAAATGATGGAACGATTTGGTGTAGTTTTTTAGCTTCTCTAAGATCATTGATAATGTGGTTGCTTTATTATTTTATGGTAGTGGGGTAAGTTATTCTTGATTTTTTGCACACAAAATATTCCCACTGTTAAGCATGGATGTTTCCCCGTACTTCTTTCTCACCGGGAAGGATAGTTAATACTTTCTCAATGCAAGAATATAATTCCTCCAATGTAAATGGTTTGCTTAAATATGAATTGGCTTCAATTTCTTTAGCTATTTTTTTAATATCTGGGTGTCCAGAAAATAAAATAACCGGGATACTGCTGAAACGATGATCACTCCTTATCTCTTCAATAATTTCTGCCGCCACTTTTTGCCCTACAAAATTATCCGTGATAATAAGATCGGGTAAAAAGTCATTCATTCTTTCCATCAGGTTATTAGTGTCGTTTATAATTGACAGATTGTACCTGGCGCCAAGAGCTATAGTAAGTATATCTGTAATGTCTTCATCATCCTCTACTATAAAAATCTTTTTCATATCATTACTTTATTGTTGTGTGATGGGTAAACCAAAAATTAAAAAGCGACCTTAAACAGTCTATCAGTGCTATGTAACCATGCGGTTTGGTAACATAAGCATTGGCACCATATTCTGTTGCTGCCCTTACGTCTTTCGGATTATCAGATGTTGTAAAAAGAATAATCGGCACCTGTTTTAAAAACTCAATCCCCTTTATCTCTCTTAATAAATCCAAACCTGATAAACCGGGTAAATTTAAATCGAGCAAGATAATCCTCGGCCTTGTGCCTTCCTGGTCATAATGCTTCAAAACTTCCAGTGCAGTCAATCCGTTATCAACAATCTTTAAAGACAATTCCTTATCAATATGATCAATTGCTTTTTCAATTAAAAAAGAAAAGTCTTCGTTGTCTTCCACTATAAATATATCTACTTTATCCAATCGGTTCATTTTTAAAACTTACATAAAAAATAGTGCCTTTGCCAAGCTGGCTTTCAAACCATATCCTCCCTTGGTGCTTTTCCATTATTCTTTTTACAATGGCCAACCCTACGCCCGTGCCTTCAAAGTCTTTTACATTATCCATGCGTTTAAACAATTCAAAAACCCGGTTATGGTATTTTATATCAATACCAATTCCATTATCAGCAACTGTATAAATAGTTTCGTTTTCCGAAACATATCCTTCTACTTTTACAACCGCCTTGCCTGCCTTGGACGAATATTTTACTGCATTATTCAGCAGGTTAGCAAATACCTGCCCTATCATAACAGCGTCCCCAGAAATATCCGGCGTATTCCCAATGATAAATTCAAGGTTTTGCGGTTGTAATGATTCGTCAATCTCTGCTTTAACGCCTTCTATCAATTGCCTCATATTTATCTTTTCCAACTTAATTTCATTCCTAGAATAACTGGAGTAATTCAATATTTCTTTAATCAACAACGCCATCCTATCAGAACAGGCATTTATTCTTTCCAATATTTTTTTGGCGTTATCATCAAGGCTTTCATTTGTAAGCAACAATAATTCCGTATAACTTTTTATAGAAGATAATGGGGTACGAAGGTCGTGCGAAACTGTAAAGCTAAAGGTATCCAATTCTTCATAAGCCAGTTTTAGCCGCTCATTTAGCTGCCGTATTTCATTTGCCTTACGGTTTATCTGGTAAATTACCTGTTCTCGCAAATTGATGAGAGCAGCAATTTCTCCCCGACCCCATTTTACTGAGCTGTACCTTACTGTTTCTGTCCATTTGTCAAAAGACTTGCGTGGAAATAATTGCAAAGAACCATCACTGGCTGCCTCTACAGCTTTTTCTGGATTTCCACCCCAGATAATGCTTTGTTTTTGCTCCGGTTTAAAAAATAAAATCATTTCAGATAATTCCCTAGAAAGTATGCAGGCAAATAATCCACTGGCAAAATCACTGTACTTTTCTGCAGCAGGGTACATAGCCGGTAATCTATGTGTATAAAACACCATATCTTGCGAATTATCAATTACCCATTTTACAATTTCTTTAATTTCATCGTTGTTGGGCGTTAACCCAATACTAATAATCTTGCTATCAAATACAAGTACTGCTCCAGTGCTGGCGCAAACATTATTGATAGTAATTGCATTGGCTGTTAATGCGCTTACAATATCACTTTCCTTTTCTATATATTTTATAAGTGTGCTAACTGACTCGTTTATCAGCCCAAATTTGTCATTATCCTCTTCTCCAATTCTATACTCCAAGGCAGGAGAGAGTATCTGACCAATTAATTTTGAAGCCTCCCTTGCTTTATAATCAATAAATTTGGGGGAATAATTGTGGCAGGCTACCAAGCCCCAAAGCTCACCGTGCGAAAGAAGACTGATGCTGAAGCTAGCCGCAACACCCATGTTTTTTAAATACTGGATATGAATGGGCGAAACAGCCCTTAATACAGAATGAGTAAGATCAAGTGGCGCATCTTGCCCCTGGTTACTAATGATAGCAGGGCAATCCATATCTACGTCTGCTATAATTCGGGTTAAATTTATTTTGTACAATTCCCTTGCCTGCTTTGGAATATCTGAAGCCGGGTAATGCATTCCCAGAAAAGGTTCCAGTTCAATATTCTTTTCTTCTGCAACCACTTCCCCATGTCCATCTTCTCCAAACTGGTAAATCATCACTCTGTCGTACTGTATGATTTTCTTTATTTCCCTTGCCGCCGTTTTAAGCATGGAATGTAATCTTGACTCCCCCAGTATTTCTGATATCGAACGCCCGATTGTTTTTTGTACATCAAATTCTTCTTTTTTGTCGCAGGGCTCAAACTCCAGCAGGTAGATGCCAGCAGCATTTTTTATGATCAAGTTGAATGCTTTGCCATCCAGTTCTATGTAAAAAGGATTAATGCTTTCAAATCCGTTGCCTAACCCCAGGGTAATAATTTGAGACAGTTTTAGCTCATTGCCATAATTGGAAATGTTCATCCTGGCTTCTAATTCATCAATACGCTTTCCAAGATATTTTACGGCATCCTCATTAATATAGGCAGCAGTATTTTCGCTGATGTAGTTGATCAACTGGTCTTTGCTATTCACCCCAATTAAAAAACCATGACCCTGAACCTTTCCTAAAATATGAATGGGCTCTTTGTCGCAATTCGTTAGATCAACTTTAAATTCAGTCATCATGAAAATTTAAATTTAGTTTATTTTATTTGCCTTGTCAACAGTTTTTTTGTTGGTTGGTTTTTTGATAGTTTTAATAGTAGAAGCGTTGAAGCACGAACGCACAACGTTTGCAGCTTGGCGATGGGCGGGATTTTTAGCACAAATGTTCATACGAAGCATAAATGTTTGTTTTAGCACAAATGTTTCTACGAAGCACGTCAGCCCGCCTATTGCCAAAATGCTGTTGGGCGTTCGCCTTAATTTTCATTAAATTATTTAATATATCAGTCAGCAAAGAATGATGCAGCAAAAGGGTTGTCAACAAGCCAAAGCCAAACTCCGTCTGCGTTTTTACGCATTATATGAGCGGAAGCTCCTTGCATCTTAATTGGATTACCTTGTGGGTCTGTAGCTGTCATAGTCCACTTGTCTAAACGATATATCAGGTCATTACCGACTGGTGAATTTTTGTGCTTATAAATTTTAATGTCAGGTTTCATATTGCAAAGATTAGCAACCACCTTTTCTATATTGGCAAGTCCACTAATTGCATTTCCGTCCTTGTCCATATACACTGCTTCTTGGTCAAAGCAAGTCATAGCATTTTTCAAATTACCTTCCCGAATGCAATCCATAAAATATTCATCTGCCTCATCTGGGTTTGTCCTGTCAAAAGTTTGTTTCATTTCTTTTTCTGTTTAATGATGTAAATGGTCGTTCAAAGGTGACGCACAACGTTTTGAGTATTGCTGCAGGTGGGGATTTGAAAATCGTCCGCCCGGAACCGCTGCTGCTATATTGCTGCTGTACAAGACAAAATAAATGTTCACCGATGTTTGGTCAAGCCCGCGCAAAAGATGCCATGTTGCTGCTGCCGAGGATTACAACGTCCAGCCCCACTTGCAGCAATACTTTTGTTGTGCGTTCGTGCTGCTTCTCGTCGGTCAACCGCAAATGTTGTCTAACCTACATGTCGTTGTATAGTTTCAATAAAAGTGCTAATGGTAAATGGTTTTTCTATATAACCGTCTGCATTTACTTTTTTACTGATGTCCTCAATATTTGCATTGGCAGAAAATATTATAACAGGTGTTTGTTTTGTACTTTCATTTTGCTTTATAATTTCAATTGCTTTTTCACCACCAATTCGGGGAATCCATAAATCCATTAGAATAACAAGAGGGTTAAATGTTTGAATGTCGGTTAGAACATTTTCGCACTTTGATAAAGTTTCTACTACAAAATCATAATCAGCTAAAATGGCTTTACATAAAAATAAAATGTCTTCATCATCGTCGTAAATAAGAATATTTTTTTTCATATTAATTATGCTATGGTGTAAAAATATTTTGAATAGTTATACTGGAAGCGTAAAATAAAATGTACTTCCTTGTTCCGGTTCACTCTCTGCCCACATTTTACCTTCGTGCCTTTTTATAATATTGTTAGATATGTAAAGCCCAATACCCAATCCCTGAAAGTGTACAGCATGTTCCTCCACCCGGTAGTACCTGTCAAAAATTTTATCTAAATGCTGCTTTGACATACCAATACCAAAATCCTGAACCGATACCTGAACTTTACTATCCTGCTCTTCTATTTTAACTAACACTTTATCAGCATTTGGAGAATATTTTATTGCATTGCTCAGTAAATTAATTAATACCTGCTGCAGTCTGCCTTTATCGCCGTTTATTTGCTGTGAAATATTTCCGGTTTTGTGGAGTATATGATTTTTGGTTGTATGCTGAACGTTCTCCATGGTTTCATCCAGCAGTTCATTAAAATCAAAACCGGTTATATTATAATTCAGTTGCCCATTTTGTATTTTACTGACGTCTAATAATTCTGTAATCGAGTCGTGCAGCCGCTCTAATGCTTGATTGGCTTTGGTTGCATACAAAGCAGTTTGGTTTTCTTCACTTAATGAACGCAGCAGTAACTCAATATAACCTTTAGCAGTAGTAAGCGGTGTTTTCATTTCATGGCTGGCAATGCTTATGAATTCATCTTTCGAGGCATTTCTTGCTTCCATGTCCGAAAGCTTCAAAATCGTCCTCTCCAACTCTTTGTTTTTATCTTCTAATATTTTTTCATTTTTTTTCTTCTCGGTAAGGTCGGTTACAATTATCCCTATTGTTGGCAATTGCGGATAAAGAGATGTGAGCGAAATATAAACAGGAATAATATTGGTTGCTGCAACCAGGTTGATTTCTCCTTTGCTTTGCCCGCCAAAAGCTTTTGTGAAAAGAGGCTTAAATGTTTCGATTGATTGGGGATGAATAAAATCAAATACTGATGTTCCGATTACTTTTTCATAAGAAAGGTCAAGCAATTCATGAAAATATTTATTGCTGTAAACGATCAATCCTTCCTCGGTAATGTTGATTGCGCCTTCGCTAAAATTTTCTACTAAAACACGATAGGCATAATCCCCGCTATGGAGTGTAAATATTTCCGTCTTGTTTTCACTTCTTATTGCGAAAGCATCAACCTCTCCTGTTTTAATTGCATCTATCAGTTGCTCTGCTTCGGCAAGCCGGTTTTCAAGGTCTTCAATTCTTTCGAGGTTATTTGCTTCGGGTTGAGTTTTCATTATCGTTCGTTAAATGTTATGCCCAATCCTTTAATTACTTTATCTGTATCGGCAAAAGTTCCTATCAAAACTTTTTTTGGTAATGGTAAACGCTTAATTAAGGAGGGGCTGAAAACAATTTGCTGCTCTGATGCGAATTCAGGATTTTTATACAGGTCTACTATTTGCAATTCAAAAGCATCGTGCAAATGTTCATCGCACAACCTTTTTATGTTTTCAATGGCTGCCATTGATTTTGAAGACATGCCTGAAACATACAGTTGCAGTACAACTTTATCTTCAACTATTAATTTCAGTTTGTCTTTATCGCTCATTGAAAATAATTTTTGAGTATTATAATGTGCGGATGTCTAAACCAACAAGCACCCGTTCTTCATTGGAAAGGTCGCCAATAATTTTTCTTATTGGTTCAGGCACTTTTCTTACCAATGTGGGGATGGCAAATATCTGGTCGCCTTCGGCAAGCTGCGGATTTTTGAGCAGGTCAATTACTTCCAATGAATATTGTCCATCAAGATGTTCTTTGCAATATTTTGTAATATTTTTTATTGCAAGAATGGATTTTGGCGTTTGCCCCGCTACATACAATCTCAACTCATACTTTTCTTCTTCTGCCATACTATTGTTTTATTTATCTGCGTGAATTTTATCTGCTTTGTTTGCATTGAGTATTTCAATTCCCTTGTCTGTAATTATAAAATCATTTACTTCATTGGAATGACCCATTCCACGCGACTTTACTACAAGCAAACCGCGCATCCTGCCACTGTCCAATTCTTCGTTGCGTAATTTTATCCAGGTATCGGCAAGGGAAGAGATGGCATCTTCTGTAAGGTCAGCCATTTCGTTCCTGCTTCCATTATTAAGTGAAGTGAACAGCGCAGTAATTCCATTTCCTTTCAATATGTCCATCAACCGCACCAGCATGGCGCGCACTTCGCTTGATGAACCCACGGTTACTAAGCTGCTGATGGGGTCAACAATAACGGTGAGCGGTTTAAATTCCTTTATCAGTTTATGCAATACTAAAAGGTGCATTTCAAGACCCTGCAAGGATGGTCGCGAGGAATGAATGTGAAGCAGTTTTGATTTTACATACGGCTCGAGATTTATATCCAGCGATTTCATGTTGCGGATAAGTTGGGCAGGAGACTCTTCAAACGAAAAATAGAGTACACGCTCCCTGCGCCTGCAACTGCTCAAAGCAAAATAAGATGCAAGAATTGTTTTTGCCGTTCCTGCTGAACCTGTAATAAGTGTGCTGCTTCCCCTGAAAATTCCTTTTCCTTTAAATAATTTATCTAATGCAGGAAGTCCGGTGGAAATTATATCTGCCGAAACACTGTGTTCTAATTTGAGTGAAGTAATGGGCAATACTGAAATTCCATCTTCATCAATGAGGAAAGGATATTCGTTGGAGCCGTGCGTGGAGCCGCGATATTTTACAATGCGTAACCTGCGCGTGGCAATCTGGTCAATCACGCGGAAGTCGAGAAGTATTACACAATCGGAAACATATTCTTCCAATCCCTGGCGTGTCAGTGATTTTTCTCCGCGTTCTCCGGTGATAATTGCGGTTACGCCTTTATCTTTTAACCATTGAAATAACCTGCGCAACTCCGCTCTCAATATTCTTTGGTCGCTAAGTCCTCCAAATAAAGATTCTATAGTGTCGAGCACTACCCGCTTTGCACCGATGGTGTCAATGGCATAATTGAGGCGAATAAACAATCCTTCTAAATCGTATTCGCCTGTTTCTTCTATCTCCGACTGTTCAATGCGTACATGGTCAATCCGTAATTTTTTTTGTGCAATCAACTTGTCCAAATCAAACCCAAGCGACTTTACATTTTGCGAAAGGTCTTTAGCGCTCTCTTCAAAATTCATAAACACGCCCGGCTCGTTATCTTCCATAATTCCTTTTACCAAAAACTGCATGGCGAGCAAAGTTTTTCCGCAACCTGCGCTTCCGCAAATAAGCGTAGGTCTGCCTGTGGGAAAACCTCCCCCTGTTATTTCATCAAGCCCGTCAATGCCTGTTCGTGTTTTTGGAAAAATATACTCTTTGTTAGATTTCATAATACCAAAATTCTTTTCTTTCTCAATATGGCAAATAGTTATAAAAAATGCAATCTTTTGCATACTATGGCATTGCATAAGAGTAAATTTCCTTCATCATCGTCGTAAATAAGAATATTTTTTTTCATATTAATTATGCTATGGTGTAAAAATATTCTGAATAGTTATACTGGAAGCGTAAAATAAAATGTACTTCCTTTTTCCGGTTCGCTCTCTGCCCATATTTTACCTTCGTGCCTTTCTATAATATTGCTTGATATGTAAAGCCCGATACCTAATCCCTGAAAACGTCTTGAATGTTCCTGCACCCGGTAATACCTGTCAAAAATTTTATCTAAATGTTGCCTCGACATACCAATACCAAAATCCTGAACCGATACCTGAATTTTACTATCCTGCTCTTCTATTTTAACTAACACCTTATCAGCCTTGGGAGAACATTTTACAGCATTGCTTAATAAATTAATCAACACCTGTTGCAGCCTTCCTCTATCGCCGGTTATTTGTTGTGAACAGTTGCCGGTTTTTTGTATGCTGTGGTTTTTTGCACTGTGCTGAATGTTTTCAATGGTTTCATCTACTATTTTATTAAAATCAAACGTAGATATATTATAATTCAGTTGACCATTTTGTATTTTATTGACGTCTAATAATTCTGTAATCAAGTTGTGCAGCCGCTCTAACGCTTGATTGGCTTTAGTTGCATACAAAGCAGTTTGGTTTTCTTCACTTAATGAACGCAGCAGTAACGCAATATAACCCTTAGCTGCCGTAAGCGGTGTTTTCATTTCATGGCTGGCAATGCTTATGAATTCATCTTTTTGTTGTTCTCTTGTTTTCTGTTCATGAATATCGGTATTGGTTCCAACCCATCGCTCAATATTTCCGTAGGCATCTTTTACAGGGTAGGCACGGGTGAGAAACCAACGATATTCTCCGTCGTGCCTGCGCAGCGGAAAGGTGAGCTCAAATGCTTCATCTTTTTTCCATGCTTCTTTTTTGAACTCCACAACTTTTGCAATGTGGTCGGGATGATGCACTTTTTCCCATCGCCAACCTTCCATTTCCTCAAGCGTGGTTCCGGTGTAATCATACCATCGCTGGTTATACCAATTAATCCATCCGTCACCATTAGCAATCCAGGCAAGGTTTTGAATGCTATCGGCAAAAGTGCGGAACCGCTTTTCACTTGCCTTTAATTCCTGCTCAGCTTTTTTTCTGTCAGTAATATCTGTAAAAAGAACGGCTACTTTTTTACTTCCTTTATCCCCTAACCTGAAAGCGTACACTTCAAACCAGCGGCTTAATTCTTCGCTGCGATCAATAAAATGGTTTGCTTCTCCGGTTAAAGCAACTTTACCATACATTTGAAACCAGCGTTCTTCCATGTTTGGAACTAATGCTCTTATGGTTTTGCCTACAGGATTGGCTGTACCCGCTTGCTTTTCAAACATGGGATTGGCTTCCATAAAAAGATAATCCACAGGGTTGTTATCGCTATCAAAAATCAGTTCAATAATGCAAAAGCCCTGGTCCATCGTTTCAAATAAACCACGGTATTTTTCTTCGCTTATTTTTAATTTTAATTCCGCTTCTTTTTTTGAAGTAATATCCTGCGCTGCCAGGATGCTGTAAGATGGTTTTGCAGGATGAACATTTCGGTCAAAATAAACCTGCTTGTTCACTTTCAGCCAGCGTGTTTCGCCATCGGGCAACAGGATGCGATGCTCAGTTTCTATCAGTCCATCGCCATCAGGGTTTAAGCATCGTTCAATAAGAAGTTCCAATTTTTCTTTGCAGGCTGGATGAAATGTATTGTGCATTTGCTCACGGGTAACGGTCAATTGATTTGCAGGCAATCCATACAACGCTGTTGCTTCAGGCGAAAGGCTTACCAATCCCGTGTTGTAATCAATTTCCGCCAATGCTACATTCGCAACCTTCAGCCCTCCCTGTAAACGTTCTTTACTTTTACGCAATGCTTCTTCTGCATTTTTGCGGGTACTAATATTGGTAATGCTTCCCACACACCGTGTATTTTCCCCCCGGGCATCTTTTAAAAAAACACCTGTGTCTTTTACCCAGATAAAATAATTCTCTTTATGCAGCAAACGATATTCATCTTCAAAGCGGTCAGCGCCTTGTTGGATGGCTTTTTTCATAATGTCAACTGAGTTGGCTCCATCGTCGGGGTGCAGCCGGGTAAGATACCAGGTATTTGTGGCTACACCGGGTTCATTATTGTCGAAGCCCAATAAATTATTCAATTCAGCCGATCTCATGGTTTTATCTTCAACAATATTCCAGTCATAAATTACGGCATCAACCGCAGCAAAAGCCAGCTGAAAACGTTCTTCGTTTTGCTTAATTTTTGTCTCGTATTCTTTTTGCTGCGTAATATCTCTTGAAACAGAAATGATTTGCTGCACAGGTTCACCGGGTTTGCCTACAGGCGATACCACTACATCCCACCATTTGGGTGTGCCTTTGGCAGTAGGGCAGAATGCTGTGAAGTGTGCTGTTTCTCCTTTCAATGCTTTATCAATTGATGCTTTTACCAATGCTTCGTTTTCGCTGCCCCAGAGGGTCCACCAATTTTTATTTTTAACGGTTGAAAAATCATCTATCTCCATCTGGCAAAGCCCGTTGAAGTTCATATACTGAATGCGACCTTCTGGGTCCAATACTTTTAAGCAATGGGGACTGCTTTCCAAAACGGTGCGGTTAAAAAGTTCACTTGCTTCAATTTGTTTGCGTGCCGCTGCTTCTACTTCAACTAACTTTGCTGTTGACACCCGTAAGCTTGTTTCTTTTTGCAAACGGAAAAAGAAAAGGGTAAGCGCAACAATCGAAAATAAAAAAAGCAACAATAAATAAATGGGTGTGATGGTGGCGGAACGGTTTTTGACCTGTATGCGCTGCTCCAAGAATGTATCTTCTGCTTGCAACATGAGCGCAATTTGTTTACGCACTTCATCCATTTTATTTTTGCTTTCGAGCAAAAGGCTATCTGCAGGTAAATTTGTGGATTGGTTATTTTTAAAAAGTTTTAGCTTCTTATTCAGGAATAAATATCGTTCATCAACAAGTGTTTTAAGTTTTTTTAAATTTTCTTGTTGCTCTGTATTGTCGCTAATGAGTGAATCAAGCGTAGCAAATACAAGGTTGCTGCGTTGTTCTGCACCGATGAATGGCTGCAGAAAAACAGAATCGTTCGTCATCAGATAACCACGCTGCCCGCTCTCTGCATCTTTTATATTGGAACGCAATTCAACAATATTATCCTTTACAACATGGGTGTGCATCACCCAATCAACGGATTTATTAAACTGCCTAATCTTGTTATAAGAAATAAATGCAATCACAACCAGCACTCCTGTAAGCAGTATAAATAATAAGGTGGAAGTTTGTTTGGAGAGTTCTTTCATTTGTTGATTGTTGATTTAGCAAATATAAAAATTAATTTATTTCGGTTGTCCTGTCAACTGGTTTTTTCTGTTGGTTAGTTGCAATCAGCTTGAAGTCGCTGTGTCGCCAAAAGCATGACGCACAAATGATGAGAACAACGCATATATGCCATACGGTTAAATGCACAAACAACCCGATTTAAAACGATTCACAATGAGAAAAATAATTTTACAAGAATGGCTATCAACTGAAAGCCAAATCACAATTTTATCTAAAATCTCCTATTCTTCCCTTGTATTGCCTATCTTTGAAAAAAAACAACACGTATGTCAGCAAAAAATAAAAAACAGTTTGGGGTATGGATGGATTCTCACCATGCGACTATTGTAGGTAAAGAAAATATGGAGGATGCGGATTTTGTTACTTTGGGAAGTGTGGACAATCCCGGCGCAGGTAGTAACTCCAATGAAAATACAGCGAATAACCACGAAATTGCTTTAACGCAGAAATTCTTCAAGGAAATTGCTGCCATCATGCTCAATGTAGAGGAGGTGCATGTGACCGGAACGGGTCAGATTCAAGAACAATTCATTCACTTTCTTGCCGATATGCCACAGTATAAAAATGCGGTGTCCACTACCAGCACATCGAATAAGATGGAGGAGGAGCAACTGATTACTTTTATTACAGAACATTTTAATTAAATAAAAAATAATCATTAAATAAAAAACCGAAGCTTGAACACTTCGGTTTTTTTATTTGTGAATGATAGATAAGTGCGGAAGCACTTAAACTTAGCAAGATTTGGGTGTTACGATTCTAAAATATCTTCGACATTTGTAACCTCACCATAAAACGAACGACAGGCGATGAAAATAGAAAATTCTACCCCAGCGGATATCACTGAAATATTTCGCCTTTATAAAATAGCATCCGACTATCAAAAAACAAAGCAAACGGTCGTCGTATGGCCTGAGTTTGAAAGGCAACTGGTGGAAAAGGAGATTGCTGAAAACAGGCAGTGGAAATTAATCATGGAGGAGGAAATTGCTTGCGTGTGGGCAACTACTTTCAGTGATGAACAAATTTGGGAAGCGCGAAATGCCGATGCTGCCATTTACATTCATCGCATTGCCACGAATCCCAATTTTAGAGGTAAAAATTTCGTTTCTATCATTATAGAATGGGCGAAAGCATACGCAAAAAGTAATGGAAAAGATTTTGTACGATTGGATACGCTTGGCAATAATGTAAAGTTAATAGAACATTATACCAATGCCGGTTTTCATTTTTTAGGACTGTTTGATTTAAAAAATACCGATGGACTGCCTGACCATTATCACAATGCGCCTGTTTGTTTGTTTGAAATAAAGTTGTAGAAACACATTTTAAAAGGCTCCATGTTTCATTTTTCTATTTGATAATTAGTTATAAACAACATTTCCTTGCCACACCTCAACGTCGAAATCAAAGCCCGCTGCGCCGAGCCTACTAAAATTCGAGCTATCCTTTTGGCGCACAACGCCCGTTTCATCGGCGAAGACCATCAAGTGGATACCTATTTTCGAGTTGAAAGTGGCAGATTGAAATTACGGGAAGGCAATATCGAAAATGCGCTCATTTTTTACCAACGCGATAACCAAGCTGGTCCGAAAAAATCAAATATTTTGCTCTATCCATCCCAACCGGATGCTGCGCTCAAAGCAGTTTTGGCGGCAGCCTTAGGTATTTTGGTGGTCGTGGACAAGCAGCGTGCTATCTATTTTATTGACAATGTGAAATTTCATGTGGATGAGGTGCAGGATTTGGGTAGTTTTGTAGAGATTGAAGCGATTGCGAAAGATGGTGAAAAGACAGAAGCGGAATTGCTCGAACAATGTCGGTTTTATATGAATTTGCTCAACATACAGTCAGTGGATTTGTTGGAAAATTCGTACAGTGATATGATATGTGCGAATATCGGGTTAAAAAATATACCAAAGAAGGGCAGTAGCCAGGGCGCCCCAAATATGAACTAGGAGTCCTTTGGTGGCTCTAACTTTGGAAGCGTTTTGCAGATTGGTTTTTTCAATCCACCAGTTGAAAAGAGATTCGATGGGTTGTCGCACCCGGGATACAGCAGTAGAAAACAGGTCATCGGCGGCTTTGTTAAACTGCCGCAGGGCTTGGTGTTGTCCTTTGACTAACTTAACTGGCGTGTAGATATAGGTATCTTGCTGGGTCAGGAGTTGTTCCTGGAGCGGGACATCGCAGTAAGCTTTGTCGGCAAAAATGGCACAATGGCTTAGTTGGGGTAGCATGGGTCTTAAGGCGGTCAAGTCATTTTCAGAAGCCGGGGTGAGGCTCAAAAAATGCAGGAAAGGAAGCCGCTTGGGAACTTTGAACGCCACGGCATGAAGCTTGACCCCATAATAGTACATTCCTTTGGTCGCACAATAAGACTTGTCACTCAGTTCCCGAGCTACTTTGCCTTTTCTTTTGCCTGAACAAAGCATAATGGGAAGGGAATCTACAAGTGCTATATGTGTTTGTATATCTTTGACAATGTTTTCATCCTCAATGGTTTGTAACAGCATCGGCACAAAAGCTAACAGTGCCGATTCCCAAAAATTAAGCCGCGTATTAAATTTGGCATACGTAGGTAGATTGGGAAACCAAGCTTGCAAATAACGCAGGGCGTAATCATGGATTTCTTTTTTGCGATGTTTGTTTTCGTAGCGACGACAGTAAAAATAGATCGTCAGCAGTTCTTGGTCCGTTATTTTTTGGTTAGCCGGTGAAGAATTGGAACTGAAACGTTGGCAATGCCAACCGAGTTCCTTATCATAGCACTGGCAGAGATAGTAGTACAATTGAATGAGTTCTAACTCTTTCATCTTCAATAATTTCTATGTTTGGCAACACAAAATTATTGAATCTATTGGCTATTATTTCTGCTCTTTTTAACCCGATATTCGCATTACTTAGTATTTAGTACTTGGCATTTAGAATCAGAAGTTTCTTTGGTATTAAATTGATTAAGTAATATTTTGATGCGCTCATTCGCTTCGTCTGGCATCTGGCATCCATTTATCTGGCATCTCACATTGGCATCCAAAAATAAAGTTTTGTTAAACCACGCTTCGCCTTCGCCGATTTGTCAATAAAATACTGTTACACTCGTTAAACATTCAAAATTAAATTGCTTCAAATGAAAAATATTGTATTGCTTTTTGTAATTAGTTTATTGAGTATCAACGCTTTCGCACAGGTAAAATCTACAAAAGATTATACGAAAGCCTCCGATTCCGACCCGAAAGCCAAAGTGATTTTGGATAAAGTGCGCAAGAAGTACGAGGGTTACAAGTCTATGGAAGCCGCTTTTACCTTGGATTTGGAATTTCCAGAACAGCCCAAACAAACGCAAAAAGGCAAAGTATCGCGGCAGGATAAAAAATATCGCGTAGAATTGGCAGACCAATTCATGTTGAGCGACGGAAGCGCGGTGTGGGTCATTCTGCCCAAAAATAAGGAAGTACAAATCAATCCGATGCCAGAAAAAGGCGAAGATGATAACTTACTATCGCCGGAAAATCTATTTAGCTTTTATAATAAAGGAAAATTTGCATTTGTATTGGTCAATGAATATGCGCAAGGCACGAAGATTTTACAACAGATTGAATTCAAGCCCTTAGAGAAAAGTTTTGAATACTCGAAGCTCCGCATGGAAGTGGATAAGAAAACGAATGAAGTGGTAAGTGTAAAAGCATTTGGTAAAGATGGTTCGCGTTATACCTTGACCGTCAGCCAGTTGACACCGAATAAAACATTTGCTGCAAATTATTTTACATTTGATAAAACGAAGTATGCTGGGTATCATGTGGAGGATTTACGGTAATGTAGCCCAGGCTTTAGGCTGACCTCGTACCCCAACCTTCAGGTTGACGATAAAAAGGGCATTGCAAAACGCGATTCCCTTTTTTATTTTTTATTAAAAATGACAAGTAGTAAGAATACATTATAGAATCAGCCCTATAAACATTTTTATTTTCAATCTAATTTTGGTGAAACAGGCATCACTATGCATAATTTTGTAGAACCACTGTCGCTGTATTGCAAGTTTAATTTTACCTTCCGACTTCATACTAAAACACCTACACCATGTCCACGCTACTCTACTTTATCAAGCCCAATACTGCCTTGCAAACCATTCTACAAGCTGGATTGCTCGCAGGAACTTTAGACATTCTTGCTGCTTTTACCAATGCTTATTGGTCTGCTGGTACTACGCCGATCACCGTTTTAAAATTTGTAGCCAGTGGCGTGTGGGGGCGAGCCGCCTTTGCAGGTGGTACGAGTACCGTGCTTTGGGGGTTGCTTTTTCACTTTTTAATTGCGCTGAGTTGGGCGGCACTTTTCTTTCTAATTTATCCTACCCTTCAAAAAATAGCTCCGAATTGGATATTTAATAGTATAATTTATGGTATAATCGTTTGGACAGTAATGAATTGGGTGATTTTACCGATGACAAATGCCCCAGCACGACCGTTCAATTTGACGCAAGCGGTTATCAATATTTTTATTTTGATTATTTGTGTTGGGTTGCCGATTTCAGGGGTAGTGACGCGATATTATGCAGGAAAATGAAAGTGTACTGATTCACTACCAATGCTCCACTGCCGCCCTAAATTTTAACTAACATTCTACCCTAAAAAAATGCACACAGAATTATTAAACACCTTTGGACAAATCGCAAAATTGGACGAAGCGGAAGAAGCCCTCTTTCGCCGATTATTCAAGCCATGTCAGCTTAAAAAAGGCGATTTTTTTCTGCAATCCGGCGATAAGAATAATCGGTTAGGATTTCTTAAAAAAGGGTTGGTCAGATATTTTGTCTATAAAAATCAGGAAGAATCCACCTTAGAATTTACCAAAGAAGGCGAATTTGTAGCCGAGTATCAAAGTTTTATTAATAGAAATGTTTCCATTCAAAGTATTCAAGCCATTGAAGACTGTGAAATGTTAATAATAGACTATCATGATTTACAACAAATATATGCTACTGCTAAAAACGGAAATTTATTAGGACGTTTAGTTATAGAACATCGGTTCAACATCATGATTAATCAACTTTTATCCATTTATATGCATAGCCCGGAACAACGTTATAAATATTTTCTGGAAAATTATAGCGATTTGGTCCAAAGAATAGCCCAATATCATATTGCTTCTTACGTCGGCATCAAACCGCAATCCTTGAGCCGCATTAGAAAAAAATTGGCAAAAGCCATTTCTTAACTTAGGTGTATCAGTTTTGGGAGTGAAGCGGCTTAACTTTGCAAAAAAAAACATGAATCAATTGATCCCCTTTTTAGTAAGTCTTTTATTGCTGGTATCCTGCGAGAAAGACGATGCTGCAAAAGTTTCCTTTCAAGAAAGCTTTCTGCAATTGAGTACGCACCAGTTAGCAACCTATTCTATCGAGCGCAATAGTAGATATCTAATTGTGTTTGAGTCAGGGCTGGGCGATGACCATGCGGTGTGGAGCACCAAGAAAGTGGCAGAAGATATGAGTAATAAAATGGATGTGTTGGTGTACGACCGGGCGGGTTATGGCAAATCAACGATTGACGACCATGCAAGAAATATAGATCGGCTTCGCACGGAGCTTGAATCCGTCGTGAATAAATATGCAAATGGCAGAAAAGTCATATTAGTCGGACATTCTTTGGGCGGTATGATTATTCGGGACTTCGCTATTAAAAATCCAACTAAAACGGCTGCATTATTATTTGTTGACCCTTCGCACGAAAATTATAATCAACCCACGCAGGCAATAGAGGATATGATTTACAATGCTTTTAAAAGCAGTAATGGTGCGAATTTTGGAGCTACAAAAGAAGCCAAAGAATTGATTGAAGACGCACAATATATGGCGACTCTATCCAGCGTGCCGAATATTCCAGTCGTTGTTTTAACTAGTATGAAAACGGATGCTACTCACACCGCAAGTGATCGGCAAAATTGGTATAAGGCGCACGAATTATTAAAAAATACGATCAGCGACTTTACACATATTGGAACAACCAACGCAGGACATTACATTATGAATGATGAACCCAATCTTGTACTGGATCATATAAATTTATTGATTTCAAAACTGCCGTAGAAAAACTAAATAAAGTGTAAAAAAACAGATGAATATGAGGCAGATCACCTTAATCGTTTTCCGAAATCTTAAAGATTTCGGAAAACGATCCTCAACCCCGCTGGTTTGTAACTGGTACTTTAATTTTGATTAAAACTTTACAAACTGTTTACTTTCGCTCTGTCCATCCGCACTAATGGCGCTTAACCAATACACGCCACTTTGTAACGCCTTGATTTTCAATTCAAAAGTTTGGTTCGGGTCAATTCGTTCGGTGCGGCGAAGGACTTCTTTTCCATTCAAATCATAAAGCACAAGTGTCATAATAGGCTTATTAAATTCATTTACAACATATAATAAATCCGCGGTTGGATTCGGATAGACGCGCAGTTGTTTGCCAATAAAAGCCGAATTTATACTGGTAGTTGAAGCCGCATAGCCATCAAAATTATCCCAGTGATAGGTGTGTGTTGTAAAACTATTGGAAGCAAAAAGAAATACAATTCGGTTGATAGCATTGTTAGGCGTGCTGGCGTCGGGCTGGTCAAGTGGCGTGAAAACCAAGCGATGCCATTCATTTTGTACCGTTGTAAATGCTTGATAGCGGCTATGCCGTCCGGTGGGATAATTAGAAGGACCGGCGGTACTGCTATTTTCTAATTGTAATAGAATCAGCGTGTTAGGTGGCGCATTCGTGTAAATATCAATATAAAATTTCTTTTGGTTTTTGTAATAAGCGCCTGCATCGGGAATCGCCGCGGTCGAATATTGCAATACATCATATTGCTGGCTGGCATTGCGCACATAACGTGCGGTAAGGGCGGAGCTATTGACGGCATTCGCACTTGGATTTGCAACATCTTCGGTCAACGTTCCGGTTGATGAAATGAAATTGATTAAAGGCGTATTATCAAAATTTTCAAAACTCAATTCCCGCGCCAACGCTGCTTCTACCATTACATTCAATGTAATAACTCGATTATAACAGCCATTAGAAATCGTAGCCGTAAGGTCGCCCCTCGTGCCGCCCCAATTGACGGTAATGCTATTCGTACCCTGTCCGGCGGCAATCGTTGCACCCGCCGGAACATCCCAAGTCACGGTAGAACCAGCAGGAATATTATTCGACGTGTAAGCCTCATTCTGAGCTTGATTGATTACGTTTCGCTTGCCCGTGATATGTGGAAATTTTCCATTATAAACCCGCACATAATCCACTTCCATCGTTTGCGGAAAAAGGGTTGAGCTATTGGGATTGCCGGGCCAGTTACCGCCCACCGCCAGATTCAACAGCAAGTGAAATCGCTGATTGAAAGGCCACGTCAAGGAGCCTATATCCGAAAAAGTTTTAGTTGAATATAAAAAATCATCCATATACCAACGAATGACACCCAGCTCCCACTCTATTGCAAAGGTGTGAAAATCATCGTTGAACGTGCCGCTGTGCAGTGCAAAACTGTTCCCTTGTGAAGCGTTATTGGGCCACGTCTTGCCATAGTGTATTGTGCCGTGCACGCGATCTGGCTCCTTGCCAATCAATTCCATGATGTCTATTTCGCCACTTTGGGGCCAGCCACCATACACATTATCAGTTGGTAGCATCCAGAAGGCGGGCCAAATACCTTGTCCAATCGGCAATTTTATACGTGCTTCAAAACGCCCATACGTCCAGTCGCCTTTGTTGATGCTGCGCAGGCGCGCCGAGGTATAATTTCGGGTACTGATGGTCTCTTGCTTCGCAATGATTTTCAGCGTGCCATTAGAAAGGACGGCGTTTTCTGCGCGGTAGTATTGCAATTCGTTATTCCCCCAGCCACAAAAACCCATATCACAAGCGTCGCCAATTTGGGGTGTCCACTTGGTCAAATCAAGCGTAGTGCCATCAAATTCATCTGCCCAAACCAGTGTTGGACATTGCGCGATCAATGTAATGTTTGTAATAATTAAAAACAGAAAAGTGTGGAGCCAAGTAAAGCGTGGAGCGTTTTTACTAAATTTAGTTGCCATCATTGGGAAAGGTTTTTGGTCGTTAGCTAACATTAAATGTAGCAAATAATTTTAATTTCAGAATAATTTTTCTCAAAACCTTAACATAGGAAATTTTTATTAGGTATCAAACTTTCATTTCTATTGGGATTATAATATTTGCATTGGATTGCTGATTTCTTGAGTGGTTCAGCGAAGGTACGTTAACAAATGAAAAGTACCCTACGGTGTAGAGCCGTAGGACGCTTTTTAAGTAGGGCGCACGGACGATTTTGGCGAGTCCGTTGACGGCGGCGGCAATGGCGATAGCGGGGGAAATAACGAATGTAATGGCGTTTTTAAATTCATAAAGGAATTATAATAGATGGCGCATTTTGTATTGTTTTAAACGGGATTTAAAATATTGCGTACTACGCATTTTGCATTGTTTTATTATCCTGATTGTGTATTCAATATTTTTAAATTGCTCATTATCAAGTGTTTTAAATAAAATAAAGGGACTACTTGTACTGTTGACACTTTTGACTTATTTTTGTGTGGTAAACTGAAAAAGTACCTATATTTACGCGTTGGCTGCTATACATTTGGACTCTTCACCATTCTAACACGAAAAAATAAAGTATACAATTGAAAAAAGTAACCATTCTCATTATTGCATTTTTTGTTACAGTATTTGCAAAAGGGCAGCAACGATTTTCAAAAGAGCAGAAGGAATTACAACAGACGGTTGTAAATATGTTTGAAGCTTTATCCAATCGAGATTCAATGACCTTGAAATCTTATTGCATTCCTGATGTTACATTTTACGAATATGGTCAGATATGGAATATAGATTCGCTTATCAGGAAGGCAATTACGATGAATCAGTCAGCAGACTTTAAGCGTATTAATACTTTTGACTTCATCAATGTCGAAGCTGACAAAACCAAAGCATGGCTCACTTATCAACTTAGTTCAGTCATTACCAAGGACTCCAAGGAAACTGTCATACAATGGTTGGAAACAGTAGTTTTAGCAATTCAAGATAAACAGTGGAAAATAAAACATCTTCATTCAACATTAATAAAAAGAAGCTAGACAAGTTGGATTTGATGATGACATTATTAGTTTGTACAGCAGCCAACATGGGGTTTGCTGCTATGCTGGCTGACGAATAAATCCTCCTCTTTTTATTCGCTATCAGCATTGGTTCTGGCTGACGGAATTCTTTTGGACTTTAGTTCTTATCTTCATCATCATTAATTTAATCGGGCTGCGGTTCCAGGCTGACAATTATAAAATGCCAGCACAGCAGCAAGCCCTACCGGTTGGCTGTAATGCTGACAGACCGTAATCTTAAAATCAAATTTTAAATATATTGAGAATGAAAAAGAACAAAATTTTAGTTAGCATAATAATTTTCTCATCGGTTTTACTTTTTAGTTGTCAGACAAGTGACAACACAAAAGCAAAAATGGAACAAACGACAGAGTTGTCTTCCAACGATAAAGAGATTGCCAAGAAAGAAATATCAGCAAGAATTGAAGAAATTATTAAAGGAGCTAAAGAACTGAATGTTGAGACGGCAATAAAGCCTTACTCTACCGACACAGGCTTTAAAATTATTAACCCTGACGCATCAGTCACAGATTTAGCAACAATGAAGAATATTCAAACTGAAAGTTTCAAGACATTAACTTCATTGAACTTTAAGACAATCAAACAAGACTTCACTTTTCTTGAAAAGGATTTAGTTATGTGTACTTGGACAGGAATGAATGAGTTTCAATTAAAAAGTGGGGAAAAAATGAAGATAGACCCTTATGTCGGTAGTTTGCTATTTCGTAAGAAAGATAATGAATGGAAAATTATTTATGCACACGAGACTACTGCCTTACCTGTAACAATAAAATAAAGTTGCATCGACAAGAAGCACTACAGCCAACAAAAGTATTGCTGCAAGCAGGGCTTGACGTTGAAACAATCGGCTGCAGTTCGCTATCAGCATCGGTTCCGGCTGACGAACATCGCTGAACTTTTGCAACTTATCTTCTACATTTGTTTTTCAATCAGCAGCGGTTTCGGGCGGACGGATTACAAATTCCCCCACTTCGGCAAGCCCTGTCCGTTATCGGCAACCCTATGGCGACACTCTGCGACAATCAAACTATATTTTACAAAGACCAAAATTGTACAATAAACCTTAATTATGACAGCAATCACAAAACCCAGAATAGAATCCATTGACTTATTAAAAGGTTTAGTGATGGTAATAATGGCACTCGACCATGTGAGGGCTTATTTTCATTATTCCGCTTTTCTGTTTAATCCAGCGGACCCAACAAAAAGTACTTTACCAATCTTTTTTACAAATTGGATTACACATTTTTGTGCACCTGCTTTTAGTTTTCTTGCAGGAATATCTGCCTTTATGGTTGGCAAAAAGAAAACACAGTATGAATTATCAGGTTTTCTATTAAAACGTGGGCTTTGGTTAGTTTTTATTGAGTTGACAATTGTAGGATTTGCTTGGCATTTCGATTTTCAGTTTAGAACATTTGGCTTACTTGTTATATGGTCATTAGGAATTAGTATGATTGTTTTAGCAGCTTTAATTCACCTACCCAGAACCTATATTTTAATTTTTAGTTTATTACTTATTTGTTGCCATAACCTTTTTGACAATGTTCATTTTTCAGGAAACGTACTATGGGCTGTTATTCATGAACAACTAATTTATAAATTATCTGATAATACTCAATTGGGGATTGGATACCCTATCGTTCCATGGATTGCAGTAATGGCATTAGGATATTATTTCGGTGCATTTTATGATAAATCTATTGATAGAAACAAGCGAAAAAAATGGTTTAACATTATCGGGGTAATTGCTATTACTGTTTTTGTTGTATTAAGATTGACAAACCTTTATGGAGACCCAAAGCCATTTAAAGATTATCCTACTTTATCTCAAAACCTAATTTCATTTCTAAACCCTAGCAAATACCCGCCATCACTTTTGTATTTATTGATGACTTTAGGTGTAGCATTTTTATTTTTAGCAAATACTGAAAACCTTAAAGGGAGAATTGTAAACTTCTTTAGCACTTTCGGAAGGGTTCCTTTTTTTTACTATATCCTACATCTCTATTTAATTCACATTTTGCCGACATTTCCCACCCCTATTCGAGAAAATAGTATTTTCGATATTGACCACCAAGAATATCCAAAATTTTCAGATGGAGGGGTTTCATGTTCAAGACGATTGGCTTTTTGTCTAAGTAAAGGACA
>Ga0163145_1000219_pt1 | contig 25830 bp, 16 predicted proteins | sample OliLakLV9_FD_161683 | JGI IMG/M metagenome (GOLD analysis project Ga0163145, IMG submission 161683) | Freshwater microbial mat bacterial communities from Lake Vanda, McMurdo Dry Valleys, Antarctica - Oligotrophic Lake LV.9 | ecosystem: Environmental > Aquatic > Freshwater > Lake > Microbial mats... | reverse complement strand
CGTTTGGTGGCTGACGGGATGATAATTATTAACTCATTTGCCGATTCAATAGATTGGGATGTCCTGGTGGCAGATGCGGAAAAGTATCGATTTATTTTGTCGTTAAAAAAGATGATAACGATATTATATGAAGTACTATTAGCACCTATTCCCGAAGCAATTATAGAAAAGGTTCGAGATTTGAAACCTTCAGCTTTTGAGCAAATGGAGTATAAAGTAAGCGCTGGGGAACCACTGCCTGTCATAAAAACTTTCATCATCAGATATTCTCAATATTTGAAGTCAGTTCAAAGTACAGGTTCTAGATTTAAGATTATGGGTTTGACCAGGTATTTACAAGATGTCTGGGGTTTGGACAATTTATGGTCAGTTCCATTTCAAGTTACTATTAAAGGTATGAAAAGGATACGAAACGATATTTTCAAGTAAACATCCAAAATCGAAAATCGAATGACAGATGAAGATTTACTACCCGAATGCGGAGCTACTACTGTCCTAATCGACGAGAGCGGTTGCTATAAAAACAGAACGACCATTAGCGATGTCAAATCCCACACCTTCACGCCGCTGAAGAAGGCACTGCTTTTGTTAGGCACCAAGCCGTGAAGGAAGAATCTCCCGTCACAGCGTCAGCTTGACGGGAGATTGTCAAAAAGCTTGTCTAGCTCTAAAAGAGTATGCAACAGCACGTTTGCTCCCTGTGTGCATTGCTCCGGTGCAGTGTACTCAGCTTCCGAATGGCTAACACCAGACTGACTGGGAACAAAAATCATACCCATGTCTGTGATGCGTCCAATTTCCAGAGCATCGTGTCCCGCACGGCTGGGAAGATAGCAATAGCTGAGTTCTAGATGTTGGCAGACAGTTGCAATAGTTGTTTGAATGCGATCGGCAGCTGGTGTTGGTTCAACGCATAATAGCGGTGCGATTTCGATCTTTGTATCGGTATCTGCTGCAATTACCTCTAACGCCTGGTTTAGTTGCACCAGCATTTCATCAAGACAAACTTTTGATAAGTCGCGCATATCGACTGTCAGTTCTACTCTTCCTGCCACACTATTAACCGAATTGGGTGAAACGGTCATGTAGCCAACTGTTGCCACTGGCTTACTAGGCATTTTACGGGCAATCTCTCTTACTGCTAATACAACTTGAGCAGCAGCAACCATTGCATCTTGCCGCATATCCATTGGGGTGGTTCCGGCGTGGTTTGCCTGTCCGATAATGGTAATTATTTTACGTCGAATCCCAACAACTCCTTGCACTACTCCGATACTACTTCCATTTCTCTCCAGCATTGCACCCTGTTCGACATGGAGTTCAACGAAGGCGGCTAATTCGGAACGGTTTCGTTTTGCAGTTGCTAAAGCATCCCAGTCTCCACCAAAGACTTCCAAACACTTTTTAATCGAATCTCCCGGCTTGGGTTGATAGCGTTCCGGTGCATCTAAAAGAGCCGTTCCCGCTATTGCCTGACTACCGATCATGGTACTTTCTTCATCAGTGAATATGATGACCTCGATCGGATGGTTCAACCGCAGATTGTTTTCCCGCAATGTTCGCACTACTTCAATTCCTGCCAGAACGCCCAAAACTCCATCAAAGCGTCCTCCAGAAGGAACTGTATCAATATGGGAACCAGTTGCTAGGGCGGGGGCTGTTTCGTAAAGTCCAGGGTATGTGCCGATCGAGTTTCCGGCTGCATCGGTACGAACACTCATGCCAGCTTCAATCATCCATTGCTGAACTAAGTAGCGGGCTTGCAAATCTTCTGGAGTGAAAGCCAAACGACGAATACAGCCAGAGGGCTGTCTACCAATTGTTGCTAGCCGATCGATACTTTCATTTAAGCGATCGCCATTAATCTTCAGTGTTGAGGCAACAGTCATATATAGCTAGGGACTAGGGGCTAGGGACTAGGGGCTAGGGAAGAGGGAAGAGGGAAAAGGGTTACTCCGTAAGGGATGGAAAGACCAGAGGTAAGAGTTGGAGTTGTCCTAACCGACTTTCATCGGTTGCTATAAGTACTATCCACAGCAAATCCTCTCCAAAAAAATACTTTTAAGCACTCGGCTAAGGGGCAAATACTGACAAGCTTCCGGTGTAAGGCTTAGAGATGGGATATGCTAAATCTCCAGTTTTACTGGTATCCAATCCTGCACCAACCAATGCTTCCACAAATTTGACTGCTACACTTACGCCATCAATGACAGGAATCCCTAACGCATCACTCAACCAAATTGACAAGTCAGTCATCCCTGCACATCCCCGGACGATCGCACGCTCTTAGCATATCAAGCCATTGAGATAGATTAACCGACTGTTCTTGATGAGGTCTGAGTTTGTATTTGTAACTGAGTAGCACTTGCACTTCCCTCCTGTTATTAATATACAACAGGGTTATTGTAGATATGTCAGAGTAATTAAGTCCAGATGAAAGATAAATACGGACGCAAGATTACATCATTAACATACTGTGGCGGACTAGCAAATAACTTAAGGATATAAACTAGCTTTCCTATGACATTCTCAACTGTTACACACACAAAATATTAAACATATTTGCGAATCTTAAACAACTTCATCAATTCGCGCTGTACTCTCTGATACAAAGGAATCGGTTCCACTTCAATTTGGGCGTAAACCTTAGCATTGGGTTGGAACAATCTCTGCCGATTATCAACAATCGCCCTCACCAGTAACAATTGTTTTTGACCGGAAGGGTCAGATTGCAGTACAGGCTCAATATTTTCAATCCGAGTGGTAATTGCTGGCAATCCCGGTTCTAGCGGTTGTAAAATCACTGTCGCCGATGGTTTTTTAACAATACCTTTAACCAAATCAGAATCAGTTTGAGGAACCTCGATCGAAGCTACCAGTTTGTCTAAATTGGCAATTTCCAAAACATCCTGATTTTCCGACATTTTCTTACCCACCTTTTCGTGCAGATTTTGGCTGACAACTATCCCAGAAATAGGAGCTTCTAAAATCTGATTCTTCTGTTGCTCTGACTGTAATTTTTGCAATTCTTTCCTCAAAGTTTTAATGACGGGAGTGCGAATAGCCACTTCATCCTTAGCTGCGGCTAATTCTTGCATCGCAGTTTGTTTAATGGCAACTCTACTGGCTAACTCATCTTGACGATTAGCTAGTTTCTGTTTCCTTTCCTGTTTGACCGCCGCAATTTCTTCAGTCTTGGCAACCATTTGATGTTTAATTTCCAAAATTTCTTGTTCTTTTCTGGCAATATTGCCCATCAAGGTAGCTTTTTGGCCTCTCAGTTCTGACAATTTCTGCTGCAAAGGCAGTTGTGCCATTAACTCTTTTAATTCTGGGTTATCGTATTTGCTAATTAACTTCTCTGTTCCCTGTAAATTTTCTTGCAAGCCTAGTATCTCTGCTTCTATGCCTGGAATCTTACTTGAGAGTGCCTCTATCTCCGCTTGCAACTTCTGTATTTCTGGGGGAGGATTTCCACCTTTCATCCGTTCAATTTCTTCACGGGTTTCTTCCACTTGACGACGAGCGGCAAGCTCAACTTGAATTGCTTCCTCAAGTTTACTTTGGACAACTGGTATGCGTGCTAAAGCAGCAGAGGAAGATGATTCTTGCTCTTGCAATTTGGCTTGTTTTTGAATGATTTCTGCATCTAAGTCAAGTGTGGCAACAGAAGCAATTCGTTGACCGACATTGACAAAATCTCCAGGATTTACCCAAAATTTAGTTACGCTGCCTGGAACTTGCATATATACAAACCGATGGCTATCGGGGAGGGGTTCTAACCGCGCTTCTGTTCGCACCGAGTTCGGTATTGGCATCTGAGAAACCCAGACTCCTCCTGCTACTAAACCGCCAATTACTATCAGGCGTGCAAAGTTAAAAGATTGTTGTGGTTTGACTGGTTGTGTATTTTCTACAGAAGGTTGATGAGTGGATGTGTCAGCGGGGTTAGTTTTAGCTGGTGCGGCTGTTTCTTTTGGGGAGGTAGGGGGTACTACTTTGAGTTTGAGGCGGGAAGGGATGTTGTTTGGGTTTGTTGCAGACATGGCGGATTTTGGTGAGTAATGGGTAATGAGAAAGAATATTTTTATTTTTTCTAGTTGGGGTTGTTTCCGAAGGTAGGAAATAGGAAATAAATCGCCCAAACAAAGAGGAGTATCCCGGCTGTAATGGGAATGTTGGTGAGGTTCCATTCGGCTATGTGCAACATGAGGAAACCGAAGACGAACCAAATATAGGCGATGCTAAAGGGGCCGTAGGCGGCTAAAATACAGGAAGTTTTCCAATTCTCGCGACTTGGTTTTCCAGTTAAGAGGTTGGCATAAAAATTTTGGGCGCGACTTCTGAGATTGTTGATGCCGGTGATGGCTACTGCGAGGTAATATCCATCGAATTTAGCTAGGGGATTGAGGTTAAGAGCGACTGTAAATAGTGCTGCTGACATGAGCAAGAAACTGGTGGTGGAAAGCCAGGTGCCGTTAGTTGATAAGTTCCACAATCCTAAGCCAATGGATGCAAGAATTAGTTGTACAAGTACACCTGCTCCTACTACTAATATTCGTCGGCTGCGAGATAGGCAGTAGGAGTCGCTGGTGTTGGTGTAGGCGGAGGGGATGAAACACATAAAGAGCAACCCGATTTCTGGAACTATGCCGTCGAAGTGTTTGAGGGTGAAGGCATGACCGAGTTCGTGGAGGGTAACGACTAATGCGGTGAGGAGGACAAATGGTAATAATAGGGTGGTTCCATAATTGGCTAATAGTTGTTGTCCGATGAATACTATTTCTGGTTGTTGGTTAAAGCCAATGACGGCGGAGATAATTAGAAATGTACTGAGGAGAAATGCTGTTGGGGGTGTCCAAAGAAAGCGCAATTTGTCAATATGTCTGGTTAAAAAGGGGTCGGGATTGAAGAGGCGAATTTTGAAGGATAGTAGCTGAAGAGGTGTAAATTTACCTCGGCGCGGTTTTGCTGGTTTTGTTCCTTCTAGCATTCCGGTGGCGGCGAGGAGTTGGAGGAGATATTTAAGTTCGGTTTGGCTGATGCAGTATTCTTCTTTTATGAGGTGAGTGGGAAGTTGTCCGAGTTGGGAGATGATGGCTTTGTCGCGATCGCCTACTTGCACAAATGTGATATCTTCTGGGTTGCGTAGTATCCAGTAACCGTCGGGATGTGCAATCCAGTGGACGCAGGGTTTCAGGCGAGGACTGTTCGGAGTGGGGGAAGCTTGGTTGACTAATGTTGATTTGGAATGACTGGGGGAATGAAAAGGTGCTTCTTCTATCCCCTTCTCCCCGTCCTCTACCTCGGCGGCGAGAATACCCAGAGCGATTAGCTTTTGCAGCAGCTCTACTACTAGGTTGGGGAAAATTGTTTGTTGAAATTCTTGGTTAAGGCGGTTTTGGATTTCTAGAGCGGTGAATTGTCCGGTGAAGTACCGCAGTGCGTAGCCTTCTGGGGTGGAAAACTGAAAGCGGCTATGGGATTGAGCGCTTAGGAGTATAACTCGGTCTGAGCCTTTGATGGCGGCGAGTTTCCAGTAGGCTCTGATGTCCGGACAGATTAGGCTTTCATACTCGTTCATTGTCAATTCCGCTGCAAGAGTAAGGTGGCTCTATTCCAGATGCGTGCGGGTAGGGTACACCAATCTTTTTGAGAAAGGTGCAAGATGTGAGCGATCGCACTTGTCAGTCTCTCACAAGTATTGTTTCAATCCTATCTCACAAAAACCATATAGCGTATTAATTTTTGTAAAACCAGTGTTTTGTCACAATTATAAAGATTATGTAAAGTCTTTGGCAGACGCTTGACACTACTCACTTAGGTGATTTATACCTTTAACTATGCCTACAGCCAGAGCGAGCTTCAGCTTCGCCAAGTAGCAATGTCTATCGCCAGAAAATGAAAAGCTATCTGGCGATAGCGGAATTTTGGTTCGACTTAGTTCGATATTAAATAATGGAGTGAGATAAATTTATGGGGCGCTTCAACTTATTTTCAAAAAAACAAACTTCCACTCAACACCGTAAATCTCAAAAAATTTCGCCACCGCCGCAGCTAGAAACGTTTATCCTAGAACCGATTCTCACCCCCAGCGGCATTGTTGATGGTGGCGACCAAAACCACCACGACCTGCTGGCGACGGACTTGCACCCAATTCCCTTGCCAGATGTTCATCTAGCTGAAACTACTCATCCATCTGGCATTGATGACACTACAACTCATCTCACTTCAGAAGTTGAAAGCCATCTGGATTCAGGGACCGATCGCAGCCATGCAGCAACTTCAGATCATACCTTAATCCACACTGATGCTGTCAGTCAACATAGTATAGATCTGCCAATTCATGACAGCGAATTGGAACCCCTGCCTTTCATTGAGGCCACACCTGCAAGCGAAAGCCATACTAGCAGTGATGCTATTAGTCATACTGACACAGACTTAGTTAACGGTCATAGCACATCGCCTTCAGAATCAGTATTGTTAACTTCGGAAGTTTCCCCGTCCCATTCAGACAGCGATCTAACTCAAACTGATGACATTAAGGCAGTAGCTAACAGCACAGATACAAACTATTTAGTTGAGCATAATGTTCAGGGAGAACATAGCGCGATCGCTGCTAACGATAGCGATCGTTCCACAGATATCACAGTACATCCAACCGAACATTCCACTGAATCATCGGTAATTCAAGATACTGATACACATCATGTAATCGATCCAAAAATTCAAAGTGAACATATCACAAACACAGCTAATGATAGCGATCGTTCCACAGATAGCACAGTACATCCAACAGAACATTCCACTGAATTATCGGTAATTCAAGATACTAATACACATCATGTAATTGACACAAAAATTGAGAGCAAAGATAGCACAAATGTAGCTAATGATAGCGTTCATCCGGTAGATAATACGGCACATCCAACAGATAATTCTACTGAATCCGCTGTCAGTAAAGAAGCCGTCCATATTACTCAGCCGAATCTAGACCAGATTGCCAAGTTAGTTTCAGAAAAACCCACTTTTAATTCTGGTGTATTTACTGTTGGTGAGACTGGGAAAGTCAGCATAGACTACCTATTTGATGGTGGCGGTTACAAAGGAGAACTTGCCATCTTTAGCCTCAAGGGAATGGAACACTTTGAACCAGGATCTCATGCCTTTATTGAAGAAGCCGCGCATCGAGCTTTAAGCCACTCTGAGTTGGGTTATGTAGCGATATCTGACCCTACTGAAGGAGCTAAATTTAGTGGCAATTTTGGTGATGGAAATAATAACTCTGGAACTTACTTGGGGGACAAAACATTTTCAATGCGTCCGGGGGATGAGTTTGGTGTAATGCTTGTTCCTAACGGCACAATACAGCAGGTATTTAATAACCCCAACGCGGGTGGTTCTTTGCGTCCGTTATTCTCTCTAGTAACAGCAAATCCGAATCAAGCTTTTCATATCGGACAAATTGCAGATGTGACTGGCGATGGTCATACTTTCGCGTTAGAAGATTTGCGGATGGATGGTAATACAGACCGCGATTATAATGACATGATTTTCCATGTCGGGGGTGCTACTGGGAAGGCGGTGCATTTGGATGAAGTTATTGCGCCTGGAAAGGATTGGCGTACTTCGGAGATAGGTAAGGAGTTGATTACTTATGTCAAATCTGACATTATTTCTGATGGAAATGGGGGAATATCGGGGGTAATTTCACATTCAGATAATAGCGTCAATACTCCCACTTCTGAAGTTACACATTCAGATGCGACTAACACTGTAACTGAAAATATCGTCACTTCGGATAATAGTGTAGTTCCAACTGTAGAAGTTACTCATTCAGATGCGACTAACACTGTAACTGAAAATATCGTCACTTCGGATAATAGTGTAGTTCCCGTTGTAGAAGTTAGTCATTCAGATGCGACTAACACTGTAACTGAAAATATCGTCACTTCCGAGCAAAATATAGTTCCAACTGTAGAAGTTACTCATTCAGATGCGACTAACACTGTAACTGAAAATATCGTCACTTCGGATCATAGTGTAGTTCCAACTGTAGAAGTTACTCATTCAGATGCGACTAACACTGTAACTGAAAATATCGTCACTTCAGATAATAGTGTAGTTCCAGTTGGAGAAGTTACGCATTCAGATGCGACTAACACTGTAACTGAAAATATCGTCACTTCGGATAATAGTGTAGTTCCAGTTGGAGAAGTTAGTCATTCAGATGCGACTAACACTGTAACTGAAAATATCGTCACTTCCGAGCAAAATATAGTTCCAGTTGGAGAAGTTACGCATTCAGATGCGACTAACACTGTAACTGAAAATATCGTCACTTCGGATAATAGTGTAGTTCCCGTTGTAGAAGTTAGTCATTCAGATGCGACTAACACTGTAACTGAAAATATCGTCACTTCCGAGCAAAATATAGTTCCAACTGTAGAAGTTAGTCATTCGGATGCGACTAACACTGTAACTGAAAATATCGCGCCTTCCAATCCTGATGCGATCGCTTCACCAATTCAAAGCGTACAACAGACAACTACTCCATCTAACACTTTAAATACAGTCACTCAGACATTACCAACTAATGAGACACCAGCAGTTTCAGATGTCGTAAGTCATGTAACAACAACTGATGTTAACCACCCATCTAGTAGCGAAGCAAATATTACTGCTTCCCAGGAGGTCGCGCCGAATCAGACACCAGTAACTTCTCCTGAAATTACTCATGTAACTGCGACTGAAACTTCAATTAACCAAAGCAGTAATGTAACTAATATCCCGCCGTCTACCCAAACTGAATCTGCTAATACTACTGGGGTATCAACAGGGACAACAGATCATCCAACTGTTGTAACTGCAACTCCTACTTCCAGCGTTAATGACACTGTTTTATCAACACCTTCAGACGCAGTTCAGACAGCTACGACTACTCATAATACTGTGTCATCAACTCCTGTAGTTGAACATTCGACAGTTACGCCAGATGCGAAAGTAACTAGCAGCGAACATAGCAACCCTGTAGTTGATGCGATCGCAAAATCAGAACCAATAACAAAGCCAGAAGTATCTGGGGTCTTCACAGTTGATTCTACCGGCAAAGTTAGCGTTGATTACCTATATGATGGTGGCTATTATCAGGGAGAATTAGCCATCTTCAGCACGAAGGGGATGGAACACTTACAACCAGGAACGCCAGCTTTTATTCAAGAAGCTGCAAATCGCGCATTGAGTAATTCGGAATTAGGTCATGTAATGATTTCCGATGCACTTGAGGGTTCTAAATTTAGCGGTAATTTAGGGGAACGGGATTGGAATGCTGGCGTTTATCAAGGTGCAAAAACTATCAGCATGAATCCTGGAGATGAGTTTGCTGTCATGCTAGTTCCTCATGGTAAGGTGCAGCAAGTTTTTGATAATCCGAAGATTGGCGGTGCTAAAAGTCCGTTATTTTCGATTTCCACCAGCAATGAGAAATTTGCTCAAATGGTGGATGTGACTGGTAAGGGTCATACTTTCGCGTTTGAGGATTTGCGAGTTGATGGAAAATCAGACAGAGATTATAACGATATTATTTTCCAGGTGAAAGGTGCGACAGGCGAAGCACAGCATTTTGAGGAAGCGATCGCACCCGGTAAAGATTGGCGCAATTCTGTTTTGGGTAAGGAGTTGCTTGCTTTTGCTGCTACCGCCGATATCAAACTTGATATTGCACATCCAGTTAGCGATATTACTCTAACTCCCACTCAACCTACTAATACAGTTGACCTTTCGCAAGTATTTTCTCACCAAAATTCAGAGAAATTGCACTATGAAATTATTGCTGGAAATAGCGCATCTCTGCAAGTGCAACTGGATGGAAATCAACTGCATTTGACAGGTTTACCGAAAACTGGATTGACGGAAGTTGCGATTCGTGCGTTTGATGATGCGGGTAATGTTGTCAATCACTCTTTTGCAGTGACAACTAGCACTTTGAGTCAAGAGTCTACGCAGGCGGTGAATGCTGCTTTAACGCAGTTGACAGATGCTTTGGCGCAAAATACTAACGATTTAGGAGAAGGATTGGGTAGCGAAGCGGGAGAAATTGCGTTATCGCAATTAGAAATGTTAATTCAGCAAGATCCCGATATTTTGCGACTACTGAATAAACCCGAATCTCTCTCGAAATTGGGTATTAGTAATGCTGGTGTAGATACAATCCGCAATCTTTTATCGAGTCAAGAAATTGCGGAGGAATTCGGATTACCTGTAACTTTGGGAGAAGCTTTAAGCAATCCAGATAAAACGCTGTTGGATAGCTATTTAATTAATGCGGATGAAGCGGTAGATTTGCTTTCCATCGAAGCGAAGCAACCGAAAGTGGGATTCCTAGATTTCAGCGGCGAACATACTCAGCGAGTGACTGAAAGTTTTGCTTCTATTAACCCGTTGGCGAAGTTTGATACTTTACCAATTAGTAATGGAAATTGGGCGGAACAATTAGTTAAGTTTGTCGATAAAGTGCGGCTGTCTGGCGAGGATCATGGGATAGTTAATCTCAGCTTTGACTTATCACAAATTGATGATATTGGATTGACGACGCGGTATGAATTGACACCAGCAGAACAGAATGCGATCGCATACGCACGCGACAACAATATCTTATTAGTTGTTGCGGCTGGAAATACCGGGGATAAAATGTCTGCTTTGGGTGCAGCAGCCGAACAATTTGATAATATTATTACCGTTGGTGCTGTCAATCAATTAGAGGAACGCGCCGACTATTCTGCGATGGGGAAAGGGTTGTCGATCGTTGCACCTGGGGGAGAATGGGATGACGATCCAAATGCGTTTGTCGGTACTTCTAGGGCGACTCCTTATGTAACAGCAGCAGCATCTTTAATTTGGGCAGCTAATTCGGGATTGAGTTATCAACAAGTTAAGGAGTTACTATTAGCAACCGCAGCAGATTTGAATACTCCTGGTTGGGATTCTGAGACGGGTGCGGGATTGCTGGATGTGAAAGAAGCTGTGCGTCGCGCTCAATTTATGGAACCACAGAAACCCAGTGTCTCTGAGAAACCGGGTTTCTGGGAACCCTTCAGCGGTGAAGGAAGGGCGAAAACTTTAGAACGTGCGGCTTCTGACGGGACTGAGAAGGCAATTAAATCTTTAGAAAATACCCAAGAAAGTCTGCTGGAACAATGGCAAGTTTTAGCTGATTTAGGTAATCCAGACCTTACTTTATCCGACTTACAAACTCAAGTTGGGGATAAAATTGCGGCTGCTTTCCAGAAATATCAAGAAGTTAGCACGGAAGCGGGAATTACCACAGCCCAAGCGCAACAATGGGTAGAAGCTTTAGCTTTAGCAACGCAACATTATCAAATCGAAGAAACGCGATTGCAAGCACTGGAAACCCGGAAAAAAGAACTAGAAGCACAGTTAGCACAATTCGGTGAACAAAAAACGGCTTTAGAGAAAGAAACTCAAACTCTGTTAGCGAGTATTAAAGAACAAATTACCCTAGCAGAATCGGATTTAGCTAAAGCAAAAGATAAACTCACTAATCCCTTTGGCGATGCGGATGATAATTTGCAAATTAATCCCGAAGCAGTGCGACAATCGGCGCTTCAGCAACAACAAATGGCGCAACAATTCCAACAGCATGCGCTAGGTTTTGATATAGAAAGACAACGATATCAAAATGCAGCGGCTGGAATTAATGCTCAACGTTGGCAAGTTGTGGGAAGTCAAAGAGGACGTTCTGGAAGAACAACACAAAATTGGGGTTGGGGTATCGATCCGAATCAGCAAAAGCGCAAAAATACCTATAATTGGCAAGCGGGAATATCGGCACAAAACAGCCAATCGATGACGCAATTATCCCAGCAATCGCAACAACAAAGTAACCTGTTAAATCAATACGCTAACTTCTTAGAAGGACGGCAGAATAATTTAGGTTTAGGTGCAGGTAGTGTTGAAGATGCTGCTAAAGTTCTGCAATTGTTACAAGCACAAGCAGCAGAACAGCAAAAAATTGCTAATCAATATTTCCAACAAGCTGCTGTTGCAGAACAGCGTCGCCAAGCAAATCAAGATACTGCTAATTGGCATAATTCTTTAATTAATCGCACGGAAGTTGTAGGTACTCGGCGGACGGGTCGTTCTGGAAGAAATCAGGAACCTGTTTATGGTACGGTACACTATCCCGAACATATTGCACCTGCGAATCAAGCTCAATATTTGGCAAATGTTGCTGCTGGAGAACGAAATAATTACCAACAGTTAGCACAACAAGCACAACAACAGGCAACTGCTCTACAACAACAAGTAGGAAAATTACAAACTCGTCTCAGAGATTGGCCTGTTTTGAAACAGGGGATTGATTATGAAATTGATGCTGATGCACTGCGTTTGCAAGCTGAAAAAGATTTACTCGCGTTACATACACCCGTGCAAGAGCAGAAGTTAGAAACGCTGAATCTGCAAATTTCTCAAGCTCAAGAGGAATTGCAAAAGCTAGAAAATCAAAAAATTCCGACGCAACAACAGGCTACTGATTTAACAGAAAATCGGTTGAAGGAAACTCAGACAGAAGTAGAAGCAATTCAAACAGAACGCGCTTCGGCACAGAAGGATTTACAAAACTTCTTGGAAACGTCTGGTTTCTTGTTACCTTATCGGGAACGGTTGACGGCTGTTCAAAAATCCATTCAACGACTAGAAAACGAAAAGCTGGATGTCCAGTTAAAAATGCAGCAGTTGGCTAATCTATTGACGCAAACGCCTAGTGATAGTCTGCGCCAACAACTTAATTATTGGAATGATCATTTGGCAACGATTAATCAGGAGTTAGCTTGGGCGAAGTTACAGCAAGATCAGTTGGCGCAAGCTATAGCAGATTCTCCTGAAAGATTGGCGATTTCTGCATTGATTAAAGAATTAGAAACCGCACCTGCTTCTATTAATCCCACATCCAAAATCGAAAAGCTGAAATTGATGGAGGGAAGTGGTGCGAATTTCTTAGAAGGTTTTGATAATTTGGCTCAACGTCTTGCGGATGCTAAAGCTGAAGAAAATCAGACTCAGAAAGAGTTAGATAAGCTGAATCGAGAATATCGGGAGTTGGGTTTGCAGAAAGCCAATTTGGAAGATAATCTGATTCCGGGGAAACAAAAAGAGATTGCGGCGAAAGAGAAGCAAATTGCGGGGACGGAAAGTGCGATCGCGCAAACTCAAGCATCTTTAAATTCACTGCAAAATCAGCTAACACAAGCACAAGATTCTTTAGCACAAAAATCGGCAGAAATTCAGCAACAAGAGGGGGTAATTGCTGCTACTCAATCTCAGATTACTAATCTTCAGAATCAGATTGCTGCTAAGTCTTCTGAAATGCAGCAACAGCAGTCTGTCGCGCAAGGTTATCAGAATCAAATTAATCAAGCTAATACTGCGGTTAACTCGTTAGAACAGCAACGACAAGCTCATCAAAATGCAGCTAATTATTGGAATGGACAGATTTACACTTGGGGAATCATCGGTTATCGGGGGCCGTCTAATTTTTATGAGATGATATGGCAAATGTTCGGGCACTGGACACCAGTTGCTGTGTATGGCTCGGTTTACAATCCACAGGCGGAAGCTAACCGAAATGCCTCACAATCTGCTGCAAATACGCTGGCACAACAACGTGATGTAGCACAAGTCCAAGCACAACAATTGACTGCTACTTTACAGCCTAAAATTGCCGTAACTCAGCAACAAATCGCTACTTTACAAAACCAGCAACAATCTTTAACTCAGCAGCAACAGGCATTAAATAACCAACTGGCAAATCAGCAATCTCAACTCCAACAACTGCAACAAGAACTGCAAGCAATTACCCAGCAAGTTAACAATCTGCAATCTCAAATCAACCAAACTCAGAACCAATTAGCCGGGTTAAATACTCTACTTGGCAATCAACAACAGCAGCGAGACGATTTAATTGCACAACTGGCACAACTGAATCAACAAAAATCGGATCTTGAGCAAAAGCTAATTGAGAAATATCGGGAGATTGAACTCACTGATAAATACTTTGACCAAGTTAATGCAGAAGTTGAACGCTTACAAAGTCGCTTAGATTTACTCAATAAAGCTGGGGTTTTAGAGCAAAAATATCAGCAAAATTGGCAGTCTTGGCAACAAACAACTCAGGAACAAGCGACGGCAACTCAAGCGTTATTAGATGTTCGTAAAGCTGGACAACCAGACCGCGATCGCTTGCTATCCTTACAACAACAATTGAATCAGACTCAGGTGAAGTTGGATCAGGCGAAATCTATCCAAAAATCGATTGCGGATACCCAACAATCTCTGGAATTTACGAAACTGCAACTAGGGAATCAAAACTTACTGCTACAAAGTTTAATTGACCGCGATAATCCATTAGCCGCATTGGAGCGATATTATCTCAATGATGCGGCCGCACATCAACAAAAAATATGGTATTGGAATGGCAGTTCCTACGCTTATAATGCTGCTGAAGCTGATGTCTATCGTGCTAGTTTGCAGCAATCTTCGTTTATCGCCGATCAACGTAATCGCGCATGGAAACAGCGACAAGATACTCTGGCAAAGATTAACGAACTTAATCAAAAGATATCTCAGCAAACATCTGATATTGCCAAGCAGCGATCTGAATTAGCCAGTTTGGGACAAACGATTCCTCAAATAGAGTCGCAAATCATCACAATCCAAGGGGGAATTACCACTGTTAACAAACGCTTAGAACCGCTACAAGTTCAGGAAAATAAACAGACTAAAATTATCCAAGCGGCAACGACTCAGGCGCAAAATTTAGCGGCTGAACTATCTCAAACTACTCAATTACATTCGACGGCTTTGCGTCAGTTGATTGGGTTTGGGATTCTCGCTTCTGAGTCCGATGTTGATTTCTTTGCTACACAAGTGGAGCCGCAAGTCAATACCCATTTGGAACAATTAAAAACTGTGGGGAATGACTTAGGAAATCAAATCAATAGTCAAAATCAACTTATTGCTAATTGGGAGCAAGAATTAGCTAATACTCAAGATGATGTGAGCAAGCAAGTGCTGACAAATTTGATTGAGAAAGCTAAGACACAATTAGGCAATTTGGAAACTTTGAAAGCATCGAATCAGAGTAATGCTAATGAGTTAAAAGAATTGCTGAAACAGGCAACAGAGGCGTTAACTCCTTTACGTCAAAAGCAAGAGTTGGAAATTCGTCAAAAACTTGAGAGTAATGATGGACGAATTGAAGCTTTGCAGTCTCAATTGAATTCTGAAAATGCGGCAGATGCGGCGATTAAATCTGGGACGGTGTTAGATCATGTGCAATTGGCAGACCAAATTAATCAAGATTTGCGTTTGGGTGTCACCAATTGGACGGAACAATTGTTAGCTGGAAATCAGCAGACAAAGGCACTGGTTACACAGCAACAGGATTTATCTAATTCTGTTGATGAATTGATTACTTATATCAATGATCAATTGGCAGAACCCGATGGGAATTATAATCGCATTCACGATAATTTAGAAGATGGGATTACGACTCTCGGTGTAGTTGAAAATCGTGCCGATGAATTGGATAGCGCTTTCACTTCTACTGAGGACGCGATCGCACGGATTAAACTTCGCATTGAGCAAGATGTTAAATTGTGGGAAGAAATTGCACCGATCGCGATTCGTTATGGGGTTGAATCTCAGGAATTGAAAGACTATCTCCAAACACCAGGAGATGAAAAAACTCGCCGTGCAGCTTTCCTTGCTAAATATCCAGATAATGGCACGGCAATTGACTTGTTAAAAGGAGCAACTTTAGAAGGGAAAAATCCCAATCAGCAAATTTCTAACCTGCTAAATTCTCCTTCTGCTGATGTTTTACTCAATGCCGCAGCAGTAGAAGGACGCAACCCAAATCAAGCGCTATTTGATAAAGCAAAAGCAGAACAAGCATCCCATGAAGCTCAAGGTTATGCCGCTTTAGCTCAAGCAGCTTGGTATGAACAACAAGCGGCTTATAATTGGAATGTCAGTCGTAAAAATGGCCCCTATTGGTACGAACAACGTTGGGTGAGTGGTAAGCGTAGAAGAAGAGGACGTTGGGAAACTGTCACCCACGTTGACTATAACTGGATTGTCTGGCAACAATATTCTCAAATATTCCCTCAGTTACGCGCCCAAGGATATGCTCATTTAGTTGAAGCTGACAAATGGCGCAAGGAAAAAGAACGTATTGAACCGCTAAAAAATCAGTGGGTTGCTGCTAACGATGCGGCAAATCAAGCTGAACCTCCTATTGATGAAGCTCGTAATTTCTATGCCGAATTAGAGGCTGCACGACAATCAATTCCAGGGGATAAAGCTCAACTTGCCAGTTTAGAAAACCTCCTTCCTATCATTCAGCAACAGTTAGAACAAGCTGAAGCTGAAGCGGCCGCGCAAAATGCTAAAGTGCGGCAACAATGGCAAGAATATGATACTAATTCTGAGGAGTATCGCGCGGCTATTGCTGACATTTTGCAACGTCGCGGCGAACTGAATACTAAAGCGATCGAAACTCAGCAACAATTAGCGGATGCTGAACGGAATGTCGAACGTCAAATGGTGGGATTGAGTACGGAATTAGAAAGCACTAAATTGCTGACTACGAGCCTAGAACAGCAACGGCGATCGCTGCAAAATCAGATTATTAATTTGCAGAATCAAGGTGTGACTGGGGAAGCTTTGGATGATTTGAATACTAATTTAGTTCAAGTCGATCGCTCTTTACAATTGCTGAATAATAAGGCTGCAATATTAACAGCACAGCAAACGGCTCTCACCCAAAAACGCACGATGTTGACGGCACAAAATGAGGTGATTCTAGCAGAACAACGGCTGTTAGATGCTTACATTCAAGACCCGGATGCTGATTATAGCAATCTGCAACAACAATTAAATGATGCCCGTGCTGCGTTGGCAGAAGCGCAACGATTGGCAGAACAAGCAGAAGCTGCAAGTCAGGCACTTACGGCTCCTTTGGAACAATTAAAAACAGATTTGTTGGCGCAAAATGATGAACATTTGAAGGCAGCTAAGGAACATCAACAGATTCTTAAAGCGTTGGTGGAGGCTACTCAATCTAATGCTAATTACACTTTGCAAGCTGCACAAAAACAGCAAGAAGTCAATAATTTTGAGTTCCAAATTATTCAGCGTTTGCAGCAAGCAACGGCGGCTGGCTATCAGGAAGCTAAGGCTTTGTTGGATGTCGCCCAGCGTAATGATATGGCGACGGCGGCGGAGATTTATTACCGAGATTACAGCGATCTTGCTAGTGATAAGGGTGGTAAATGTACCCCTGGTTTAGCACGTTCTGAAGACCGAATGCTGGCAGATCAATATTACGGCGAAATGCTGAATAATCGCGAGTTACAACGTCGCGCTCAAGCTCAAGCTGATGCTTTCCGTCAAGCGAAGGAAACGGCAGAAGCGCAGATGAAAACTTTGCAATCGCAACAAGAAATTGCTGCTCAATTGTTAAGTGATTTGAATGCTAAGGTTGCGGAAACTCAGGCGGAACGCGAGAAGAAAACCCAGGATTTAGCTGTTGCCCAAGCTAGTTTAGATGGTATTACTCGGATTCGCGAACAAACGGAGCAAACATTTATCCAGTTAGTTACACTGGAAAAACTCAATTTGGCACAGGCGCAATTAGAGCAAGAAATTGCCCAAAATCGTCAGGCTAGTATTGATGAAGCGGTGAAAGAGCGACAAGAGCGCGATCGCTTGGAATTAGATCGCCAACGGAAGGAAACAACGGCGAAAATTGAGCAACTGAAACAACTGCAAGCTGAGGATAATTTGCGACAAAATTTGAATCAGGCGCGGGGACAGTTGGGCTTAGCAACGTTAGATCCAACGGAAGATCCGATGCAGTTGCAAACTCAATTGGCTAGTTTGCTTGATAGCTTGCAAGATTTACCGACCCAAATTCCAGACTTACCAAACGAATTGCGATCGCTCCTCAAAGAAGCACAAGGCGATATTAATCTAGCCTTACAAGGCAAAGTTCAGGAAGTCAGTAAAGCAAACTTGACATCAGCGTTGGAGGCATTAATCATCCAAGGTAATCTATACAAATCTCAACTCGATCAGATTATCCAAGAAGAGGAAGCCGATTTTCAACTTCTACAAGATTCTCAAGATGACATCCAATTTGCTAGTAAACAATTTTTAGAAGAAATTGACGAATCAAAATTGCTTGATGAAGAAAAGAAAATTCTTACCCCATTAGCTATTGAATCCATAGCTAAGGTAGCTTATGCTAATCAAGCAGTAAGTATTTCTAAAGAGCTTGCCCAATACGCAAAAGACATTCTTAAAGAAATACTAGACTACCGCAAGAAACAACGCGAACAGCGCAAAAAAGCATTTTGGCAGATGATTCTCAATATTGGGATGAATGTGCTAAGTATTATCAGTTTGATTGTTGCCCCCTTCGCGCCAATGGTAGCTTTAGGTTTAAATCTAGTTAAAGGCGTGATTAATACAGTGATGGCAGCCATCAATGGTGATTGGATGGGAGCTATTTTCAGTGGTATAATGACAGCAGCCAGCTTTGTTAGTGGTGCTTTAGGAAATATCATAAATAAAGCAGGTAACTGTCTCTGTGTATTTGGCACATCAATTGCGAAATCAACCCTCCAAAACATTAAAAATGGGATCGATGCTCTCAAGAACCTAGCCACTGGAGCCTATAATGGCGCAAAATCTATCATGTCAGGCGATAAGATTTTAGGTGCATTACAAATTCTTGGTGGTTTAGCCTGTGCTGCAACTACAGGTTTAGGTGATGCGATTAAGAGCCTGCCAGGTGGCGATATGATTTTCAAAGTTATTAAAGAACTTGAAAAAACACCGATCGCTATTCTTAATGGCATCCGCACTATTCAAAGTGGGGATACCTTTAATGGGATTAGCAATATTTTAGGCGCAGTTTTATCAACGGGCAAAAACCTCACAGCGGGAACTGGCCCAGACTGTGATTGCGATGGCAAAGAAGATTCTTCGTCATTTGCTTACAAACTGTTTAGTACCTTGGGCAATATCAACAGTAGTACAAGTGTTGTTGTCAATAAATTCATCCGTCAAGGCGGTGTCACTGGCTGGCTCACGGGCATAGGAGACTTAGCAAAAATCTGGCAAGGTGACTTAGGGAAATTAATCGATATCACTAAACTTTCAAGTAATACCAAAGATTTTGCTAAGGATACCCTAGCAGTTTTGTCAGAAGCCCCCCAAAAAATCAGCAAAGGCATTAATTACATCAAAGATAAAGAGTATGTCAAGGGCATAGGTACTTTGCTTGATACTGTCCTCTCTTCTGCCAAAATTTATGCTGATGAAACCAAAGCAGCACCTTATGTTAATGCTGTATCAAACATCGGCTATACGGGCATTGCGTTAGCTACTGTTATTGATGGCGCAAAAGATGGCTTGAAAGAGTTGCTCAAGAGTTTGCCAGAAGCTGCTGACTATCTTAAAAAGGCATGGTCTGATGAATATCAAAAGTCAGAGTTACACCAATACCTTGATGGACTGTTAAGCAAATTCAATACCGATGTTAAAGCTGGAAGTAGCTTGAAAGATAAGTTTGAAGCCTTGAAAACTGCTGTAAAATCGCTCTTCAATAATGATACTTTGAAAGCGATGGGCAAAACAATCGATGAGTTTTTGGACAGCTTAGTACCTTGGAATCAACCTGCACCAATTTCTTTACCAATTCCTGTATTAACTACTCCATAAAATGCTTTGCTTTTGTCCTTAATATAAGGGCAAAGCATCCGCTAATCGGCATTTTTGATGGTAGTTGTTTATACACTGTTGAGAATGCTATTCACTCCTCTCTTTCTGCAAGCTATCCAAAGCCTGATCGCCCTCTATTTAACCTCAAAAAAGGAGTCTTGTCTTATGACGATCGCACATTGGCTATTACCCACCAAAAAGAAGGAGCGATCGGCTTTTTCCCAAGCGATCGCACTTTCGCAAATCCTCTATTTCTAAGCTTGTGCGACCGCATTAACAAAGCTTAGAAATTACAGGAATAATCGTTCAAAACTTATCTGAAGGAATTTATATATCTCTTCTGGAAAAATCCAAAATTCTGTTGATGGCAGCTTTTATCTTGGGTCTGACTGCTAAACCCAGTTTCTCTGCCATTTTCAACGTTGCATCTGACTTTTCTCTAACCAATAACCCCAATGGCGCTTGGCGCTATGGCTGGTCATCAAGCCTGGGATCTAGCTTCAACCTATATAACAACGTAGGAAAGCTGACTCCTCCCATTGACTTGTGGTACGATCCTACAAAAACTGGGTCGCCTTTTGTTGTTCATAACTCAACCGCAACTGAAGACAATTCTCATCCAACAATAACATACCAACCTAGTCAACTAGGCTTTCATCCCGGTTATTATGGAGAGTATAGTATTGTCCGCTGGATTGCGCCTGAAGCAGGAACTTACTCACTTGCTACAATGTTTACCGGCCTCGATCATGTTGGGCCGACTACAACAGATGTTCACGTTCTCCATAACAATATTTTACTTTTCAGTAACTTGATTAACGGCTTTGGTGCTAAAGAGTGCCAAATCATTTGCAACGGTTGGGAAAGTTCAGGCTGGCGACACAATTGATTTTGCTGTTGGTTATGGCAACAACCAGACTTACTTGTACGACTCGACGGGTCTAGATGCTACTATTTCAACGACACCCGCAGCCGTTTCAGAATCCGTACCCGAACCTTCTACTGTATTAGGTGGCTTGGCGTTTAGTGCTTTTATTGCCCAAATGCGGATGAAACGCAAACGGCAACAAAAAACCTTGGATTTTACTGGCAGTTGAGACAAACAAACCCACGCGATCGCCCCCTCTTTTTATGTAAGTTAAACGGAGTGCGATCGCACCTTTCTCTAGCCCGGTTTATTTATCCAACATTCCCCGTGATCGCGCCCCTTTGCCAGAAATCTGTAGTTTCATCAGGTAAAATTGCCATGAGCATCCTAAAATTGAAATAGAATAGGCTCATGTCCACCCCTGACGAAGCAATCCACTCACGCTATGCTGACGGCACACCAGTATTTGAGGGACAAGAACCAAACCGCTTACCAGGCCAAAACAGACCCCTGCCCGATGCCAACGCTACTGGCCCCCACTCACAACTGCGATGGGACACAATCAACAATAGAATCTATCAAGCTCGTGAATTTGACGCTAACGGCTATCCAGTCCGCGACATTGACTTCACCAGTCCCACCTATAGAAACGGCAACCCACGCCCCAATCATCTACCACCCCCTCATCAACATCTCTGGCAACTCAACGAACCCCAAATCGGTCTGCGATCGGGTTTCAAGAGACAAAGCGGCGGCGGTTATTCCTTAGATTTACCCTAAAAATAGGAGTCAAAACCATGCAAGGCATTACTATTACTGACCAAACTACTGATGGTTTCCTAGCAGTCAACCTGATAGATATCCTCCAAGCGATCGCACCCGCAGTTTTAACAACACAGTGGCAAATCACCAACCTAGAATGTCTAGGAAAAACGGCAGAAAAACTCTATCAAATCGCGGATAGTCAGCAATGGATATCAGGCGCATTAATGTTAGAATTAGCAGCAGCAATTACTCAAGTGATTGACGGCAAATTTCAAGGCTACCGTTTAAACGAAAATCAGCCTTGGTTAATTATTACCGCAGTAGATAGCAGCGCCTACGATGTTGAAACTTTAGAGGAAAACATCCTTGGTCAAATTCGGCAGCAGTTTCAACAAGTTAGCGAATTGCCAATACTGCAAACTGTCTAACGCGCCCTTTCTTTCTGTCAGCTATCCCAAGCGCAATCCTTTTCCCAGAAACCGGGTTTCTGCCATAACTTTGGCATCACCACCGAAATATTTGTCAAGAAACCCGGTTTCTTCAACCCAATATAATATTTGACGATACCGAAATATTTGTGAAGAAACCCGGTTTCTGAGTCCCCCGGTTTGTTTCTTGATCCGATAAACTTACCTAGCTATCTCTAATTTTGGCTCCCGCTTGTTTAAATGGTAACTAGCGCTTTCTTCGAGCAATTGACGAACAAAATTAGGTTTTTTGGAGTTTAATGAATGCAAAATATCTCTATATAAATGACAGGCATAATCATCGTTCAAAATGCGGTTGTGGAGGATTTTTGTCCATTCTGAGCCAATGAGAATTAATTGCGGTACAACTGCAACAAACGCTTGAATCTGTGCTGACACATCAAAAGATTCTAGAAAATGAATCAGACCAAACATGACTTCTGGCTGTTCGCAGCGATCGTCTAAAATTAGATGTAAATCTGACAAATCTTCATTGTTCGGATTTTCTGCTAGTGCAGCTAGAGCATTTTCAAAAGCTGTAACTTCATCAGGGGATCTCATCAACTTATTTGCTGCTAAAATCTCGATCGATCTATTTTCTTTCATTAGCTATTCCTTCCCTTTTCAAAAATATCAAGCCAAGCTAACTTGTTTAACCTAATAACTTCCTGTAAACTGCGTCTAATCTCTGGCGTGTAGAGTCCCTGACGGCGATAAATCGCTCTAGCATCTCTAATCTCTCTAGCCAGTGCATTTCTGGGTGAAAGATTGAGAGCGGGGAGTTGTCCGTAAGAGATAGTTCGACGATGACGACCTCCCTGACCGGGCAAAGGATGTTCCATCATCATAGCAATACCCATTCCTCTAGTGTAGCCGATAACTTTTGCAGCCATAAACGCATTAGAAGGAATGTGGTGTGGTGTTAGGTTATCCCCTCTATGTCCAGTTTTTAGTAACTCATCATAGCGTCCAACAGCACCTTCTCCTGGAAGCAATTGATGTATGTTATTTACGATCTTTTTTTCCTATATCTTTAAGCTAGGCTATACCTGCTGATTATATCATATTTGGATATACTAATATTTTCGGAGCGATCGCGTGGATGACATGAGGGCAATCGCCCTTTCCCAAAACCCACGCGCTCCCTCTGTTTCTGTAAGTTAAACGGAGTGCGATCGCCTTTCTTAATTCAGCTTATTCATATATAAAATAACATTGACAAAATAAGTTACAATAAAAGGAGATAATCGCTCCAACTCTTAAGTAGGACGCAACTATGCAAACTCAAACTGACAAGGAAATGGGAAAAGTTTTCGCCACTCTGACAATCATTAATCGAGCCGACCAAATTCTGGCAGAAGCCGGGGTAAAATCAGAAGACCAAATTCGCTCGATCGTCCTCGAAAATGTATTAGTAGATACAGGAGCCACTACCTTATGTCTGCCAAAAGATGCGATCGCGAAACTGGGACTGAAACTCCTGAAAGAAGTGGATGTAGCCACCGCAATGGGTATTGGCAAAGCTCGCATTTTTCAAGATGCCAAAATATCAATGTTTGAACGAGAAGGAACCTTTGAGTGCTTGGAATTACCGGGAGGTGGAGATGCCCTTTTGGGAGTGATACCTTTAGAATCACTGGGGCTAGAAATAGACTTGCAAAAACAAATTTTAAAGCCTTTGCCCATTAGTCCAACGGAAACCTATTTGACGATTTTGTAGCCAGATGATTTGGGGAGGGAATTGTCCCTTGACAGGCGATCGCCCCCTCTCTTTCTGTAAGTTAAACGGAGTGCGATCGTGCCTTTCTCTAACCCGGTTTATTTATCCAACATTCCCCGCGATCGGGTTTCAAGAGACAAAGCGGCGGCGGTTATTCCTTAGATTTACCCTAAAAATAGGAGTCAAAACCATGCACGGCATTACTATTTTTGTGCATAAACCCATACTTCACCATCATCTGCTTGCGCCATCCCTAAGTTATCCACATGATTTGAGTCAGGAAAAATATCTGCAAGTCGATTAACCAATCGGGTAGAGAGATTATGATCGAATAGTAATTTCATACCTGGATTAATAATGTTTGTCTCTCCCGATCGGCTGCATAGCTCAAACAAGCTAAAATATCCTCTTGAGTCAGATAAGGAAAATCATCAAGAATCTCTTGATAAGTCATTCCTGATGCCAGATAAGACAAAACATCGTAAACTGTAATCCGCATTCCGCGAATGCAAGGTTTACCACTTCGCTTACCTGCTTCAATGGTGATCCGTTCGTGATGGTTCATAACAGAGCTTCCTAATTGTACAAACATCAACCTTTTTTTAGGGTTCAAATGACAAAATTTTTTACGATCGTCGCATCCCCTAAATCCAGTTTAACACTAAACCGCTCCCCTGGCTCAGTTTTAGCTTCTAGGTAAACTTAACTCAGAAACCCGGTTTCGTAGGAGTTACCGAGTTTCTAAAAGCGAAGTGCGATCGCACTTCGCGTTATACTGTCTGGTGTGACGCTTCCAGTATTTCATCGACAGAAGCGCCCCGCCGCAATTCTTCCCATTTGTCAAACTTCCCGATGGTAAAAGCTGGCGGTCTTCCCATCCAAAAGCATCTGGATCGTTACTCTTGTAGATAATCCAAGTCTGTCTCATATCGTTCGTCCTCGAAACTGGTTTGCTTTCCATAAAAAACGCAATCTACTTTTAGGATATTGTCTCTAGTTTTACGGATATCTTTGAGTTTCCATCCATACCTTTGTGCCATTTCAAAACATTTTATGGGACTGGTCGCAGAATGAATGTTTTCTTGGGTATTGTCCCCATCAGGGTTTTTGGTCTTTTTTACGGTCAAATATCGGCGATCCAAGAGCAACAGATCGCGTCATAATGAACTGGGCAAGCACCAATGGTTATGTTGTCTTCACCAACGACCTAGATTTTGGCATCCTGTTAGCAGCTACCCAAGCAGAAGCACCCAGCGTGATTCAAGTTCGGACTCAACCCACGAAAAGTTTTACTTCAAGTGAAGTGCGATCGCACTCCGCCCGCCTACTTCTCTCCTTTCCCCCACCTCCCACCAATCGCACTTTACATTTTGTAACTCTAGTGAGTAGCGGCAAAATTAGGCTTTTTACCGCTACTACTAAGCTTTTGAGGCACTTAGCATCAATCTCGCATTGAACGCTTGACATTAAAACTTAAGTGAGGCAACTTAGTTTACAAGCTCAAATTCAAATAAATAGAGACAAACAATCTGTGAACTGAGGAGCGATCGCCCAACCTTTCCCCATCACGAAAACTCACCCTTGCCAAGGAGCAAATTCTATGGTAAATATTCTGTCCAAATTTCAAACCATGCCATACACCCATCGCCTCGCCACCCCAGAAGATGCAAAAGCGATCGCACCTTTAATGTCCGCTTTCGCTGAAGAAAGAGAATCTGCCGACCCTTCCATGATTCTCAAACCCAAGTATGATTTTGAACAATATGTCGCCTATCAACTAACCAAACCCCTCTCTTTCTGTTGGGTATTAGAACATAGCAATAAAACCATCGTTGGCTTTTTCTTCACCTACACCTACGACGAAAAACCACCAGCAACTTTACCAGAAGAATTACGCCAACACCAAGAACGAGAAAATCCCTTTCACCCGCGTCGAGTTGGTTCTGTTTTAGGACTCTACGTGCAACCAGAACACCGACACCCGGAAGCAATCAAACAATTAATTGAAGCAGGTATTCAAAAAGCAGAATCACTGAAAGTCACCGATATCGATGTACTAATTTCTGCCGAACAAACTGGCATTCAATCCTTATTAGAACGCCTCGGTTTCCAGAAAGCCGCAGTGCAATATACCCGCCATTACGATATTCCCAAAGATGCCGAATTACCCTCCCTCCATCCCCCGCACCCAGAGTTACCGC
>Ga0163145_1000218_pt1 | contig 25836 bp, 21 predicted proteins | sample OliLakLV9_FD_161683 | JGI IMG/M metagenome (GOLD analysis project Ga0163145, IMG submission 161683) | Freshwater microbial mat bacterial communities from Lake Vanda, McMurdo Dry Valleys, Antarctica - Oligotrophic Lake LV.9 | ecosystem: Environmental > Aquatic > Freshwater > Lake > Microbial mats... | reverse complement strand
GGTCATAGAATGGCTCTGGTAGGTCAATCACATGTAGCACTTAAATTCACTCGTTTTTGAAAGGCTTACCTGGCTTGGGCTTCCAGGCACCCATTGCACCTGGTGACAGCTTCGCTATCCCGGTGCCTACAAGCCCGGAGCTAGCCCAGTGTCCGAGAAGCCCGAAAACAAAGACTCAGCCAAGCCTTGGGAGCTTCCAGCCGCGCCCGAGGTTGCTCAGCGCGGCGGCGTGATCGCTGACAACGGCAATCAAGCCAGATGGCAACGAGCCCAAGAAGTACACAAGCTGGGACAAAACGAGTCAGCCACAGATCTTTATGGCACCACAAAACAAGCCGAACAAAAGTTTGAGCTGTTCGATAGCGGCGCCAAGAAAGAAGAACCCGCCGCCGTCGTCGCCTGGGACCCACGCGAATGGGCTGCTCATCAGGCTAAAGAAATAGAGCACGGTGTCACCAAAGCCGGTAAGTCATTGGAAAGCACTGCCGAAAAAGCAAATCACATCAAAGAAACTGCGGTCAATAAAGAGCTTCAACATGCGGAAGCTGTGCCACTTGGTGGTGATTTGATTTATCCTCATCGAGGGCATGAAGATGATCGCATTTCATACGGTGCATGTGCTGGAGCTAATAATCCTTTCGAAAATATTCGCATGCGGATTGGCTCTGGTCCAGGACATATTGATCCTGATCTAATCGCAGGAATAATGCGCAACGAACAATTTTATTACAAAAACTTTTTTGATACTGGCGCGGATAATTATGTGCGAAAACATGGGAACCTTGACCCGCTGCATGACAATACGTCCTCAATCGGACCGGCTCAGATGCAGATCGGAAACATTCAAAACTTGATGAAACAGTTTCCTGAACAACTCGCACCGTATGCAAAAGACCCCCTGAGAGCCGCTTTGAACCCTGGTGATGCACCGATGTTTGTGGCTGCATATATGTCAAACATGATTGAGCATCTCGAAAAGCGCACCAATCCAGGATTGTCTGCTGGGGTCTGGAAGAATATTCAAAAACATTGGAGCGAAGGAGATGCAAACGGCGCACTGATACTGGCTTTTAATCCTGATCCACACCAGATAGAAAACGTCTCAAAGCAACTGCAAACCATTAAGCATGAGCGCGCAGAAAAGGGCGACAACGCTCACTAAGCTGCTTTGCTCTTCCGTCGTAGCCACCAGCGAACACCACCGACAACAATAATAGCCAATATAACTACTGGCAGTGGTCCCAATATTAGCCAACATGTTAGGGCAAGGGCTGCTTGTTCGTCATTTGCACAATGGAGAAAGACCCCATAGTGCCATTCTGAATAATCCAGAATTAGCTCATAGCCGCGACCGCAGATAAAGCCTGCAATGGCAGCCCAGAGCCACCAGAGGCGGGAGAACCAGTTAATAGATTTTGGCTGTTCCATGGTTCAAGTATTGCATGTGAAATCAGGGCGAAAAAGCGATCAAGAATTTTGGCGAAAAAAAGGCGAGATCGAGGGGATTGAGTACCCCAAAAGTGGTGGCACAAATTACCAATCAACTGAAACCCGCATCAATGCTCATTCTAATTAAATCAAGATTGAAACATAATCAACCTTATGAGACACTCGCCTTTATTTCTTGTTGCTGACAAAAGCGTAAAGACGATACCACCATGTGGCTTTTAAGGCTGTCAGCTCACTCGATAACTGAGTGATCGTCTCTTCCTGGTCCTTCACTCTCGCCGCCTTCGCTTCCAGGTCCGGCAAGAGCCTGACTTGGTTTTCATAGCTTTGAGCGGTAGCTTCCAAGTAGCCGTTACGATAAGTAGCTGCTTCTAATTTGTCAGCTTGCTCTTTTACAATCTGAGCGAGCAAAGAAACTGTTTGATGATCCTGCGTTGATCCAGTTGATCCAGGCTGGATGTCTTGGACTTCCACCCCTGATCCAGGGTTGATGCGCCACTCTGGACCTCGCTTACTATCTACCTTCCAAGCTTTGATCCGCTTTTCTTTTATCCAACGTCTAATAGTTCGTTCGGTCACTGCATACGCTTCGGCAGCTTCCGATAGTGTCCAGCCTAGATCCACAGTTGATGATACCGAACTTAGTGACTCTGTAAAAATCGTGTCTAAACCCTCAAGGCTAGCCATATCGGTCTTACTAACTGGTAATGCTTCTGCCATAAAATCCTCTACTCTACAAATGTGCGAGCGCTGCCATTATGTGAGCGTTTCAGGAAATTGTCCAGGGCGGATATGCACCGCATATAGAGTCAGCGTAATTGCGATCTACTGATGCACTTGGTAAAGTTGATAAATTGAAATGCCCGCCTGGGCGAACCATGACGGGCAATTCGAAGTCGATAATCGGAAGTCTAGCGGGTTCATCTGATTGGTGCAAGAGCAAAACTCAAAATCGAAGGTTAAATGAAAACGAAAGTAAAACAGGAACTCATTAAGCTAGACCCCATACGAGATTCCAGCATTGACGGCTTTGAAGATGTTTTTAAAAAGCCAAGGCTTTCCAAGCCTGAAATGCACTTGCTTCTTAAGCCATTTTTTTTACTAGATCGGCACGCTGACAAGTTTAAGCCAATAGAATATGTTTATTCAGTTATTGAAAACAGTAAGGCAGTTACGCGCGGCTGGTGGGTTGAACCGCACTCTAAATATGGTTTGCCAGGTGCGTTTGATCGTGACGTAACTACAGTTATTTATGAAATAGTAAACGAACAATTCCTTTCAAAAAAACTTGCGGTGCCAGAGTTAATGCCTATTGGCACATTACGGGACTTCGCTGAAAAAATTGGAATTACTATCACCGGTCCAAATATAGCCGCAATTCGTGAGAGTCTTCAGCGGCTACAACACACACTCTGTACCTGCGAGGAAACATTTTTTGATAACAAGAAAAAACGATATGTTAGTCTTTCGTTTCGACTGCTCAAAGGTGTTGGCTTTGCAGGAGACGATGATGGCAATGGGAATAGGCACGAAGAAAATTTCATCATGTTTGACGAAAGCATACTACAAAATCTGAATACCGGTTATGTCATGGTCGTCGATGTGGACTGCCTTCGCGCTCTTAAAACTAATATTGCTAAACAGCTCTATTCCCATCTCGCCTATCGTTTTTTTGTTGAAGCAAAAGAAGGTGATACCTGCTGGGTGGCTGATTATGACTGGCTTACAGTTCATCTAGGAATTAAAAAATGGGATGAATTATGGCGAGCTAAACAACAGCTTCAGGATGCTCATGAAGAACTGAAAGCGCTAGGCTACATCAGTGAATTCAGATGGGATGGTTGGCGAGTTATTTACCGTCCAGGGCTAATCTGGCAAGGAGAACAATTACGTAGAAAGAGTGGCAAAGCCCGCCATCGACCATCTAACGCGATAAAACTATTAAAGCCTAGTGAACTTGCTGTGATGGCTCGTGAACCATACGATCCATTGATTCCCGCTCTGGCAGCCTTTGCCGGTGGGTTACCTGTTGGGGAAGAGAGGATCAAGGCTCTTGGGCTGACTGCCGAGCAAGCCTATAAACTTTGTCTCGAAAAGGGCATTCTAATTCCTCCCAAATGACCACGTTTTCAAGTGTGTTGTTTGGGTGTGGTTTCCGCTTTCAAGTGTGTTGTTTGGGTGTGGTTTCCGTGTTGTTTGGGTGTGGTTTCCGTGTTGTTTGGGTGTGGCTGACAACCTGAAAACTATTGCTAGGCTTGGGTTTTCGGACCCCCTCAAGGACTATATCAAGGACTAACAAAAAACGTTCTAAGCGCAAATAGTTGCAAAGAGGTAGGCGCTACGCGCTATTTTTCGAACTATGGAACTTGACTCCCTACGCTAAAACATCTTCGGGCGAAGGCGGAACGACAAACGGCAGAAATACCAAGATGTTTTCCGCCTTCGATCCCTTCGAGTTTAGCTACGGGGTCAAGTTCTGGCGCAAGCTGCGCTTGCAGGTTAGAACCAAAAAGGAACACCTGCGGCATATCCTCACTCGCTCTGCTCGCTCCGGTATTCCTCGGTGAAATTTTTTTAGGGGCTCAGAACGGTTTCGCCGCCGGCAGTTTTAAAAGCGGCACCGTATTTGGTGACTTCCAAAAGAACTACGATCTTTCCGCCGGAGTCGAATTACCGGAGAAATGCTTTTCGCCGATCTGGATTTGGTCGAAATTTCAATTTTCCGCTGGGCTGGCGTTTCCCGAATTAGGTCAAACCGGTTCCGAGGGGTGATTACCTTCCCGGAGTCAAAAACGCGCCTTAAAAGCCCTCAGAGCTGGCTCCGACGCAAATATTGATCCACATGCGTGTACGCACGTGCGCGCCCGCGCGTAATAAAACGCTAAAAACAGCGATTTTGGTGTAATAATGATAATAATTACAGTAATTATTATCATTATTACCGTGCTATACTGTTCGCATAAAGTCTGGAGAGGTGCACGAAATGGGCAAATCAGTATCGATAAGCGTGGAAGAGTTATTTGAGACTGCCAACCGGCTGGAAGCGGAAGGGAAAGAGGTGACCGCGCTCGGTTTACTTAATGCTCTCGGTCGTGGAAGTCTGACGACTATCTACAAGCATCTGGAAGCCTGGAAAACTGCCAAACCGGTCAAGGCTCACAGTAGTGCAAACGAGATGCCGGACATGGTGAAAAGCGCCTTTGCTGTGGCTTGGCGCGAAGCTTCACAGGAAGCAGCCAGAGAGGTTGAAGCGGTAAAAGCACGAGCTAGCGAAGAAACCAATGCGGCGCTTAAGCAGTTTCACGGGGCATTAGAGGCAATAGCGATATTAGAAAAGCAGCGCGACAATGACCAGGATGTGATCGAGGGATTGCAGGCGCAGGCAGCCGAAAGCAAGTTAGAGCTGGCGAAAGCAGAGACAGAAGTAGCCGCCGAGAAAGCCCGCGCTGACGAATTGAAAGAACAGTTACGAGCGCTCCAGGGCGAACGAGACACAGCAATAAAGGCAGCCTCCGAGTTAAAAGGCAAGGCTGAAACACTAGCAACTCAGAATGAAAAGCTATTAGCCAAGCTGTCGCAGTCGGAGCCGAAGAAGAGCAAGAGTTAAACTGTGCCTGAGATTTTTCGAGCTGCCGGTGATGGGGGTCTGCGGAAGCTGAAGACTTCGACCTGAGTGGAGGTTCTTGTCCGCAGACCCGTTACTGGGAGCCCTTGCCTGAAAGACCAGAAAATATTGTATTTATCTATTATTTGTAAAGGCTCATGAATAGGGCTGTTTACTGCAAAGCTCATATGCCGCAAGTGGCGTGTATACAGAGCTATTTCAAGGTTTCTGGCATTATCAAAAGCATTGTTTGTCTCGTAGTTATAGTGTAGACACTATGTAGATAACTATTTACAGACTTTAGTTGATCGATAGGTCACAGTGGATGAAAGTGTATGCGGCGTCCACAGACTGTGTCTACATATTTATGACACCAGATATGGTGCAAACAATTTCAGGGTGTGCCCTCCCAAGATGAAGTACTGAACAGCTGTATGCAGATTATAGGGCACGGGGATCGGAGGGTGGTCACAAATCTAGTCGTATATAATGGATCTGCACACAGCTGACTAGCAGGACCATAGCAGCCACGATTTTTCTTTGCAACAAAAAAACCGTAAGGCAAGATGAAAGAGTAGGCTCATATCCGTGGGATATGTCTACTCTGCCTGTCTACAGACAGGCTCAAAATTGAACAAGCATAAAACTACCGGCTCAATTACAATAGATGTAAGTATAGCAAGTTAGAGGTATCGGCTCAAAATGGAGACTAAAAAACGGGAATTTAAGCCCAAGGTAGAGACCAAGTTATCCCGAGAGGATTTTAAGCGGGTGGATGAGCTGGCGACCGCTGACGGTGTAACCAAGTCAGAGATAGTCAGAGAGGCAGTCTTGTGGTATCTGGCGAATCGGGACGAGATAAAGAACAACCCGAGAGAGAGCATGATAGCCGGATCTATTGAAGCGATGACCAATCGAGTATGCGCGATGTTAGCCAGGCAGGGGCGACTAGTGGCAACGATATTTGAGCTGACCTACTCAAGCATGAGTCAGACGCAAGAAGGAAAAGAGGCATTTGAGGCAGCTCTGACCTCCGCCAAGCAAAAGATGGCACATTCAGTGGAGCGAGACGAGCGGGACTTGATAGAGGCTCTTAAACGGACAGTGAAGGCTTAAGGCGATGGTTGTAATCAAGCATCGGTACATACCAGGAAGGCGAAAGCAGAGCCAAGGGGGAAATGTCGTATCGATCGGCAAAGCTCTGGCACACGTGAACTATATCCAGCACCGACCAGGAGAAGACAGAGAGCCAGGCGGTCGGGAAATGTTCAACGAGCATGGAGACCAAATAGACGCCAAAGAAATGAGAAAGGCTATCCGGGAACTGGGCGATAGTCGGGTGGTGGTGCACAAGTTGACACTGGCACCAGAGATAAACCCGCAGGACAAAAAAGCCTTTACGCGAGAGGTGATGCAGAAGCTAGGGCAAGACATGGGGCGGGATTTGCAGTGGTTTGGAGTAGAGCACAACAACACCGATCACCACCATATCCACGTCGTTGTCTTGGGCAGAGACAGCAACGGGACCGAGGTTAGGATAGGGCTGAAGGACATAGACAAAGCAAGAGATCATGGAGAGAGATACCTAGAAAGGTGTCATCCGCATGAGCTTGAGCGAGCAAGAAGAGAGAGACGTGAGAGAGAAAGAGAGCGCCTGGCAGAGAGAACAAGAGAGAAAGAACTAGCCAGGGAAGAGCGTATACATGATGGATTAGAGCTGCCATGGATGCACAGAAAAGTTATCCGAGAGCAGTTAGAGCCATACAAAGAATGGCGCAAGAAGCAAGACGCGAGAGAACGCGACGAGCGAAAGCCACGCGAAGAACAAGAGCGACCATTTCACCAGGACACGATAGAAGCTACAGGTAAAGAGTGGTCGAAAGCCAACACTCTCAAGGAATTGAGGGACTTAGATGAGCGGCTCTGGGATAACTATGACGAGCGAATAGAAAAAGACAAGTATATAAAACTCAAAGCTTGGATACATGAGAAAGAACGAGCAGAGCGAGACAGGCAGCCGGAAGGAAAAGAGTCAAAGAAAAGCAAAGACAAAAAACACTGTGACGAGCTTGAGTATGACGGCAAGAAATACAGCAAAGGCGACAGCTACGAAAAGCTGACTGGGCTTAACAAAGAGCTGAGAGACAAGAGCGAGAAGCTACCCTATGACGATTATCGCAATCTTCGGAGCTGGATAGAAGACAAAGACAGGGAAAGGTTTTCTGGTGCGATCTCGAAAGAAATGGACCGGGTGATCGAGAAGACTGAGCGCAGCAAGACCATGGAAGACTTGAAGAGTCAGGAAGGCGGCAGGGTTTTAAACCCAGTACAGCAACAAGTTATGAGCACGCCACTGATAGGGCTGTGGATGCAATACGCATCATTTGCAAATCAAATGGTGCGCTCGATAGTGTTGGATGATCGCAACCGGGATTACACAAAAGAGCAGCGAGACGGGTTGGAGGACTCAAAGAAAGCCTTAGGCGAGCATGAGAAAGATCGAAGTAGCAAAGGCTTAAAAATGCCCTGGGAAGATTTTGATAACATGCTTGGCTCCCGATACAGTCGAAGCGAATACGACCGAAACAAAGAGCTAGAGCAGCGCGAGAACATAGACAAGGCGATAGATAAAAACAAAGAGAAACGGGACAAAGAGATAGAGAAAGAAGCAGAGAAGAAGAGAGAGAAGGATAGAAGCCCATTTGAGCGTGACCCATGGGGAAGGTGGTAAGTAATGGCTAGTACATCAGTAAGCGTAAGGCTGCCGGATGAAATCATGGAAAAGCTTGAAGCGCAAGCGAAAGCGGAAGGCATAAAGGTTTCTGATGTCGTCCGGCGTATGATTGAGGCGGGGTTGAAGCCAGGCGGAAACGCAGATAACAGCACCATCTCAGTAAGAATAGACAAATTGGAAGAAACGATCAGGGCGCTCCTGGGCGTCGAAGATGTAAGCGTGTTAAACCGCTTGGATGCAGTAAATGCAGACTTCTGGCAAGCAAACACAGAATTGGTCAGCTACTTAACGAAAAGCATAGAGGCAGCCGCAGAAGCTAGATACTTTGCACGTCTTGCGGCAATGTTCGGGCTAGAAATAGCGCATTATGTGGCGCAAAAAGTGGAGATAGGCAAACTACCAGAGCCGTTGAACAAGGGTACGAAAGACAAGCAGGTAGCTAGTTATGACAATGGCAGTAAGAAGTATGCAGCGGAATATTTAGCAGAACTCGGCTAAATAGCAAAAGAGGACTGAGAAGCTTCATCACGTTCCACTCTCCTCAAAAAAACTCTAGTGTTTCCCCCACTACCAGATTGTCCAACGAAAGCATCTAGACTAAAAAAGTGATGTATATGGGGAAAAACGGGATGCTTAAGACGACGACTGGATATCTAACTTTGCTTGCTTGTGTTGTATTTGCCAACCCAGTCGGTATAGCCTTTGGGCAAGCTTGTTCTGCGCCTAATTATGATTCTCCCGAATACATAGTTTGGCTGAAAAAATTGGATTTTCACAAATACTGGTATGCGAATAACTTCCCGAAAGAAGCAAGGGCGCCACAACAGTATGTAGCGGCTATGAAAATCAGAATTGCACCAAACGGTTTTATCACTCATCTATCAGTTAGAGACAGTAGCAGTACACCATATGGTGACTTTTCCTGTCTTGAGAGTTTGTACAATGTCGCACCTTTCGAACCGATGCCATTGAACAGGCATAGCTATCCAATGCAAGCACCGGGCTCATCTGCGGAAAATGATTTTGAACCGGATCGCTATCAGAATGTAATTTCTTTTGGTGGCAAGGATTTACAGCCAAAGCCATTTCCAGAGGCTGAAGCTTTTGAAACGAAACATCCAAGCTTAAAGAACAGGTGCTATCTTCTTCATCTAATTCCTCTTGGTATCAATGACCATTACCCTGGGATGTTTTCTGAAAATGAACTTCTATCCGCAAATAACCTTGTGGCTTTAAAAGCCAATATAGAGCCAGAAGAAGCACTAGAGCCATTTCTTACGGATTGGCAAAGCTTTATTTCAAAACATAAAAGTGCCACCAAAGCAGAAATTATTGCTCAGTCCAACAAAATTAAAGCCGACCATCTACCACTGTTTGTAGTATACGCAAAGCTAGAAAAATAGTGGGGATAAGTTACGGAAGAAGAGGCAAGGCTTCAGTTAAGAAGCCTTGCAAGTTATTTAGTCCTATTATTTTTTTAGAGTCTTACGACGGCTATGGGCAGGAAATAGAAGGCACCGTCCAGTAGGAATAGAGCTGATTGGTATACAGCTTGCCGCAGATATAGAGTTTCTGCATCCAAGCATCCGTTTCGACAAAGGCAGGACCAGTACCGCCGCGACTGATCGCAATCAACTGCGCCCAGATTTCGTTATAGGTAGGAGTGTTTTGGAAATACTGGGTCCATGATGTTTCCGTATGGAACTCGCGCAGGATCTGAAGATTCGTTTTCGCTGCATAGTTCACCGGAGTTGTCCGCTTGTTGCCAGCGCCATCGCAGATGGTGGTCTTGTGGCTACCGTTCGTATTCCAGAAGTTCAGATTAGGACCAGAAGTAGCACAGCCATTGATAGCATTAAATGCGCTGATATCGGCAGTAATCCGTGGGTGGAAGGTATTAGCCGCGGTGCTGCCGGAACCAGCAGTTGTAGCAAGTTTGTCTATCGCGTGACCCGTCTCGTGATAAAGAGCCTCATCAAAGTTGTACATCAGATTCGTGAATGGGTATTCCACAGGAGTGCCAGTGGCATCCTTCGGCTGTTCGAATATTGCCACAAAACGAGTGGTCGAGTTACCGATTGGCTCGGGCTGGTGCACCCCTAATATACCGTTGGCTTGCGTTGCAGCAGGAAATGCCGCAGAGCCCATCAGGGTTTGAGCTTGCGCGGCAGTCGTGAATACATATAACGTGTAATTGTTGTCCTGAAATCTTTGACGCAGCGATGGTGCAGCCGTCGGAAGATTTTTAAGAAGATCACCTGCGCGCGTCTGGAACCGGGTTACATTGGCACCACAATAAACATACCAGCCGGTTGTTGTGGGAGCGGTGCTGAGCTGATATGGGTATGGGTAACTCGCTGTGGACACTTGGCTGCATCCAGCAGGAACGTAAGGCACGATGTAGGCTGCTTGAGCAGGAGAAGCAATCGACAATCCGCCGATTCCGGCTAGCGCTAAGGCAAATGCGCCCAGTGTGTTTTTAAGTGTTCGTTTCATTTTGTGTTTCCTTGGTTGGGTTGAAATGCCCTTCCCGTCCCGAAATATTGCAAGCCAAACCAATCCACAGCGCCGAATTGCGTTGCAGAAAAATCTCAGGTTGGTCAACTGGTAATGTTTTTGGGGGTTGCTCGGTTATTGGGGAATGAAAAGAAGGACTTCCCAAACCTCGTAGATTGAGCCATCTCGGAGCTGTAAACATTTTCGCGATAAACAAAGGAAATTGTTGAAGATTGCCAAAATGTGAGTTTTGCATAATCAACAAAGTGCTCGCGAGGCTAGCATAGCAAGCTTTTCGAGATTGCCAAGACTTTGACGGATCTTCAGCGTAACTTGAGTAGCAGGAGCTACTCAGAGACTTTTAGCCAATGGCAAATCTAGAAATTCAAGAGAGCAATAGCCGCCCTGATCGCGTCGGGGCAGCTACTTACGCGAGCATAGCAGCAAGCTCCTGGAATGCCAATGACATGCGCAGCTTGTTCAATCACTCTCAGCCAGCTAATGATATAACAGCCCTGTTTGGCAATCTAGACCTGTTTGTCGGTCCAACAGAAACCAAAGATGGGTACATAGGAGTCTACAAGGCCCGGGGATAGCGAAGCTGTCATCAGGGGCAACGTATCCAAAGTGCCTCTAAGCATAACAGGCTAACTGGTTCCGGCTTCAAAGGTAGCGTAGACGCACTGTTTTAGCCATAAGCGCAAAAGTTCCGATTGTTGTCCGGAGTAGGAAAACTCGTAAATTCGAGAACGAACTTTGGGCGTTTCAGGACTTTTCCGATGCCTGCTGCGCACCTTTTGTACCGACTCTGCCAGAACGAGGAACTAAAAAATTCGACTTGCTGTGAATGTCTACGAACCGCATTGCATCTATGTTTAGCCTAAGCTAGAGGTCATAGAATGGCTCTGGTAGGTCAATCACATGTAGCACTTAAATTCACTCGTTTTTGAAAGGCTTACCTGGCTTGGGCTTCCAGGCACCCATTGCACCTGGTGACAGCTTCGCTATCCCGGTGCCGAGATCAGTAACGCGTGAGTTTTGGCCAGCCCACCGAGACCAAGTAACCGCCAGTTTTTCACCCAAGACAGGTTCAGACGTAGCGGCACCACCAGCTGCAATATTGGCAGCCAGTTTATCGGCATGCAAATCCATCTGGCCGCGGCCAAGGTTGCCCCAAGAGTTACCAATCAGGTAGCCTGTATTGGCATTGATGTTGCCTTGCCACCACTGGAAGTTGGTCTGGTACCACTGCTGTGAAGTCTGTGGATAATTCGCTGCCGCATAAGCAGGGTGAGTAACCGTAATGTAGATGGAAGTATAAGTTCCGAGCGGCTGCGCCAATCCCGTAGCAACGAGCGTGCCATCCAAATACAGCTTAGGCACACGCGAAGCGTCGAAAAACAACGTCAGGCGTTTTGCTGCCAGCAAATCTGAAGTGGTGACATAAGTGAAGTCCCAAACTCCAGGAGTAGTCCAGTTTGGAAATTGAATCTGGAGAGTGGGCTTGAAGCTCGCTGGCACGTCGCCCGTCCAAACGGTAGGCACATCGCCAGGCTGCTCATATGGCAGGGTCGTCTGAAGCAGCGGAATCGTCACAGGAACAATAGATTGACCGCCCAAAAGGTCCTCGATTTGACCGTCAGGCTTGTTATTTTTCAGCCACGTGGCCAGATTGCCGCTAAAGGTTTTAAGGTCGTTGCTGATGTTGGTTCTGTTCATGTTCTGAACATAATCGCCACCGGCGTCGATTGTGGCGCCAGACTGGGCGTTCGTCATGAAAGTCGCGGGGGTATAGCCCAAAATTGTGGCTATGTCGGTACGCCCGGCAGTCCGCGTGTAGGTTTTCAGGCTGGGGTCAAAGTGATAGGTATTTCCACCCGACACCCAAGTTACCCAGACGTGGCGGATATCCATGTACCAGTTCGTGCCGGTCCAGGTCGGAGGAGTCACGATGGGGATGAATAGATTACCGCAGTAGGACTGGGCTCCGAAGATGTCATTAACGCCCCACCATGCTTGATACTGTGCTTCTGTAAGCCTAATGGTGCCCATGACAATATTAGCCACGAAGCCAGCCTGGCGCAAGAGATTGGCCAAGAGCAAGCTCTGGTCAAATTGGTTTGCACAGCCATCAGATATGGTGGCAACCATTCCCTTCTGAACGCCCCAACCCGGCTCCCAGTCTACGTTATTGGCCACCCACTCATACATGAGCTGTGGTCCGTTTCCGTCGACGTTCAGGGCTCGCGAAAGCTCCACGATTGAGACAGGACCTTGAACAGTGTTGCTTGCAAAGCTCTGTACCGATAGCGGACTTTGCGCTGCCGAAGCAACGGAAGTAGGCATCGGCCGCATACGCGGGTCAGTGACTGGCTTTGCGCCATCGAGGTCAAAACCGAGACCTTTCTGCGTAGCCGGATTGTCGAGAATTGTCTTTTCGACGGCAGCGGAAGTAGTGCCGGGGAATTTAGCCGCAACAATCTGCAAAGCAGAAGATTGAAGAGGCTGTTCTGTCAAATCAGCGTCTGGGCTGGCTTGATCATTTGGTTTATTTGTCATTTTGTATTTTTCCTAATTCTGTTTGTTCGAAGGCAGTGTTACCAAAGCTAGACAAACAGAGAGTTTGTTTGCTAAAGTACGTTGCCATGTGGATTTTTCAGACAGGTCGTTAAGAGCCTGTAGAGACAGTCGACGTTCGATTTCCCACGGCGTCATAGTTGTAAGTAACAACTGTTCCATTGGTGTAGGTAACGGTCTTGAGCCGTCCGAGGTTGTCATATGTGCATGTTGCAGTGTCTGCGGGCATAGTGTTTATCCTTGTTTCGAGTGTTTTTGTTTGATCACACTTGATGTTGTGATCGCTGAGAATCTGAACCAGACGAAGTAAGGCGGCTTCTTCTGGTTCAAGTTGTGATGCTTAAATGCGATTAGTTATGCACTCAGGCTGATTGCTGGTTGCCTTTGAATGAAACAAGACTCGATATAATTCGCACTTCTTTCAATTCCGTCACGGTGGTCCTGTACTGACTCAAGTCAATAATCAATGTTGTGCTTGTGTAATTCCTTGTGGGAATTGCTCGGCGAAATTGGATGATTGAAATAGTCAGGAAAGGTGGGTGTGGTCTCGGGAAATTGATTTGAAATGGGAATGCATTCTTACTAGTGGGTCCGGCCTGGTGACTTCAATGCATCAACATTAAATGCCGAAAATAAAGGCCCTGTGGGGCTCTTAACAATCGAACGCTCGGATAAGTTGTCAATTCTTTCTGGCTGCTTGCCACAGACCATGCTCAGTAAGGCTTTGCGGGCTTTCTGTCAGTGGAGCAAAGAGTGCTTAATACTTGGATTGTAAACGCGGCGTTATTTACCAATCGGCATGAGCACTAGCTTGCGAGAGGTATGGCGTGAAGAAATTGCATAACAACAATATTGATTTTCTGAGTAATTGCCACCATCTGTGGTAGCCAGCTTTTTTTTCAGTGCTAGCGCTATTTCAGAATTTACCCGAAGGTACCCCAAAAGGGTTTTGAACCTGGGAAATATCGGACGGTGGAGAGATTTGAGGCTTTTCAAGAGAAGATGCAAAATAAATCAAAGTTCGAAAGCTAAGCCCTGTGACCGTTTGCTGGTATGCCCAAAAATAATGGATCATAATGGACCTTATCAGACGCTGCTATTTTTCTGCTTCTTAAAGTCTTCTTGTGCTGATTCCATTGGCTTGCGGCCAAAGTAAAAACTCGCTTGGTTGTTTGTCTATTTGGTGCGCTCAACTACCTAGCGCTTTAGTAATCTTCGCTTGCGCTGCCTGGCATTCAACATGGCTTGTGTGGATAGAAAATACATAGACACCATGCTCTAAGAGAATTTTGGCAAAGGCTTTGGTATCAGATGGAACCGGTGCACATTTTTTCCAACGTTTGCGCATTTTGACAAATGGCAAGACTACACGCTCACAATCCGGAACTGCTGGCCCACGGTTTATAGGGGTAGGCCGCCGTGGAGCACGCGCCACCATGACCGTAAAGAGATTATCAATTACCGCGTCAACTGCTGGAAAAGTCTTTTTTCTCATGCTTTAAACCAAGAACAAAAACCAGCCCACCAGCCTGTTTTATGTTGGCTGTCAGTGAGTAATTTCAATTGAGAGTCTCGATCTTCGATTTGAGATCGCAGATACATGATCACATCGCCAGCCGCTTTTAGCTGATGTGCTTGTCCTTCAATTACAACATCTTTCTTTTCGAGTGAAGACAACAGTCTATCTAAAGCATGATTCAGGGATGGATCAGCTTGGGCCTGATGCGCAGGATCATCATGGGCCTGATCCATCACAACCTCGGCGTCATGGATTGGATCGATCTGGATCTGATCCGGATCGGCCTGGACCTGCAAGGTAGGACAACCTTGGATAGGCCTGGGCCTTTCAAGTTCAACTTTCAGTACCAGCCATTTTTCACCGAACTTATCGGCAACCTTGAAACCTTTGATCTTTCCTTTCTGCAAGCGCTTTCGCACTGTATCTACATGCAGTCCCAGTAGCTTTGCTGCATCTTCAAGCGGAATGCCTTGGGTTGGATCTAATTGGACCTTTTGATCCGGGGCTGTCTGGACCTGGGAGGTTGGATCGTCCTGGGCTGGGCCCGGGTCGGCCTGGACCTGTTTCAGTTCCTGCTGATAAATCTGCTCGAAACCTTCAACGCTCACAGTATCAATTATCGGTTGAATTTTTTGCTGGCCCATTTCGTTCTTATGCCTCATGCCGTGAGCATTATGAAACTATATGCCACCACCTGTAAAGGCGTGCATATCGACGAGATATGGCCCGGCTATGCCTTTGAAGCCTTATAGGATCAGTTGATCGGAAATTCAATCCAGCGTAACATCTGACACTGGTAATATCTTCGCCACCATATATGGGGCAAAAGGACAGACCGCTAAAAACAAAAACACCGCCAGAGGCGATGCTTTCAGGATTTATGTAGACCGAGTTTTCGGTTCAGATTTCAGAGGGCTTTTTGGAGAGCACCGATGAGAGAAGAATACGGCATAGACTCGGCACCGTCAAGCACGTCTTTTTACGTGCATAAGGCAGACAGTGACCGGAGCTTTGGCATTTCAAAAAGCCTTTTCAAGGCTTGGAGAGGGTAAATTATCTCTCAAAATTAATGATTCAGCACCGGCAGCGGTGGCTGAGTCTGATTTTCTGTCGTTATTTCCTTTTCGAGAGCGATATATACAGAAGTTTCCCGGCAAACACTGGTACTGGCAGAACAGCCACCTAACCGATTATCAGCTGCTTGGGGTGATTTCGGACGAAGGGCGGGGAGTGCTCCGTGGTTGCGGCTGGGGTGAGCTGACCAGCCATGCAGTCTTGGACATAGACAGCGGGAGCAAATATCACAACGGCCAGGAGCTGGCAAAGCTCAGATGGAAATTCGCTGCAGTCGGCCTAAAGTTAGTGCCATATCAAAGCAGTGAAAGCGGCGGCTGGCACCTTTATCTATTTTTTTCAGACTATGTACTGAGCGAAGAAGTAGAAAGGTCAATAAAGAGCTACTTGAAGGCAAATAGCTATGAGATAGCTTGCGGAACGCTTGAAGTATTCCCAAGCAAACAAGGGCTGAGGCTGCCATTACAGAAAGGTTTTGGTTGGCTAGGTGCTGACGGGAAATTAGAAACTAAAAGAGAAGAACTAACAGCAGATCAAGCGATATCTTTATTTCTTCGTGATTTAACTAGAACCCAAGCAAATTGGGAAGAGGTTAAAAGCTCGATAGAGAGCCAGATTAGTGAGGCCAGGGCGGCTGCCGGCACAAGCGCCCAGGAGCATCAAAAGCGAGTCAGCACCGACGGTCTGGAAGAACTGTATACCAGTGGGCTAGATCACGAAATCTACCAGAGAGGCCGTAACTGCTGGCTAAACGGGCTCACGGGAGCAAGCCAAAGACATGACGCAATTCTAAGTGTTGGCCATTACCTTTGGTTCGGAGACACTTCTCAGAGGATAAGGGCGCTACCAGGAGTAAGGAACGCAGGAGCAAGAGCCGAGGCAATAAGCCAGTGGCTCAAAGAGAAGCATAACGGGCAATCAGAGACGATAAATTCCGGCAGGTGGAGTGACGTACAGTCGGATATAGAAAACGCATGTTGTTGGACACCCCAAGGCTCCCTGGTAAAAGAAAAAGAAAGCTACCCGCTAACCGATCGCCTAATAAATCGCCTTTGCCAAACCAAGGTACTAACACCGGACCAATACGCCAAAGCCAACAGAAGACGAGAAGGGGCAGCCCGGGCAAAAATTAGGACAGCCTTGAACAGGATGCTGGCCGAAGACAAACATCCCACGATAAAGAACATGGCCCTGGCGACAGGTTGCCGGAAAGAAACAGTCAAAAAGCACTCGGATATCTGGGCGATATACGCGACGAGAGCAGAGACGAGGTTGTCAACGGGGCTAGGCGATCTTAGTGGGGGGGTTGGGGGGATCTCCCTTGTTCCTGTTCTTTTTGCTTCTCTCTTTTCTGAAGAAAATAGTTTTATTCCTTCCGTTCAGCCTGAAGGAGAGTTTGAGATTTTCGGTTCTGTCTTTGATGGGGGTCTTGCTGAATTTAAAGATCTTTCGCTCTCGTGTTTAGAGGTTTCTGTCAGCCGACCCGTTAGTGGAGTCAGCCCTAAAGAATTGGTTTTATCTTCTGGTTCTCTAGGTATTAGCCACATAAACACTAAAACCTCTCCTAAGCTACTTGGCATTTCCAGTGACAGCTTTTCTCTTTCTGATAGTTCTTGTTCTGAAGATGTTGAGTTTCTTCGACAGTCTTATTCGAGGGGTGGCAACGATTCGTGTAAAACTGGGCCATTTGGTTCTTGGAAAGAAGCCTTAATCAGCCAGAGTTCATATTTTTGTGGCCTGACTAATTTTGAGATCTTGGCAGAAGACCTAGAACCTTCGGTAGCCCCCTTGTTTCATGGCTGGCGAGAAAGCCTACCGGAGAGCCCCCAGCATAAAGACCAAGCCCTGCGGGTTGCTGCGCAAGTCTTGACACTAGGACCCAAGCTCTCCGGTATTCAGCCATTGCGCCATGTGACTACGGGGGGATTTGTTTTAGAGCCTGTTTTAGAGCTGGCTGTAATGCCCGTGCAGCTAGGCTTAACTAATTTGATTTATCTAAGCGCTAATTCTGTATACGTTGGGCCTGTAAGCTCTGTAGCCACTACAATACTGCCTCATTCGCCAATAGTACGAGGCTATTTAACTACTGTGCCTCTCTGTAAACATGAGATATATGGCAGTTTTAGTAATCTGTGCGGCACGACGAGGAATTTATGCTCTTTTGGTAAACAGCCTATAGTTAGCCATTCTGGCAATAATTCAATTAGAGGACCGTGATATTTTAAAGAGGTTGGATCACGTTTAAACCTAAGCTCAGTCTGTTGTTAACAGATTTGGGGCATTGGCTGATCCATGTAGGGCACAGAAAAGCCCAAAACAATGTAGTTGCAAACGGCCCATCATTGTATGATTGTAGGACGACGTTTTTGCTTGCACCGCAAAAGCCGTAAGGCAAGAAGAAACCCATCCGCTCTACGCGCTGGGATGGGAATAGGGGCGCTGTAAACGCGCCGGTAAGGTAGTAAAAAGTGGTGCTAAAATGCCCGCTCAAAGTGTATAAAAGTCCATTTTAGTATGTTAAAGGTGCCGGTAGATGGTAGAGCCGAAAAAGAGAGAATTCAAGCCAACGCTAGAGACCAAGCTGACTCGCGAGGATTTCATGCGAGTGGACGCCCTGGCGAAAGCCGAACGCAAAAGTAAGTCTGAGCTTGTACGGGAGGCTGTGCTCTGGTACTTGGAGCACAAGGACGAGCTGGCTAGTAAGCAGCGAGAAACAGAGACTGTTTTGGCAATTAGGGAGATGACGAATCGGGTCTGTGGAATGTTGGCGCGTCAAGGCGGCATCGTCGGGACTTTGTACGAGCTGACTTGGATGAGCCTGCCGAACGAAGAAGCGAAGAGGCAGTTTCAGGCGGCCAATTCAACAGCAAAACAAAAGATGCGAACCAGGCTAGACAAGGACGAGAAAGATCTAGCTGAGAGGCTCCGGGCGGTAGTAGCTGAGACTGGCCAGTAATTTAGTCAATGATAGTAATTAAGCACAAGTTCATAGCGGCGCGGGGAAAGGGCGGGATCGGCAAAGTTGCTGCGATCGGCAAAGTGCTGGCACACGTTAAATATATCCAGCACCGGCCAGGCGAAGACAGAGAGCCAGGCGGTCGGGAGATGTTCAATGACCGGGAAGACGAGCTTGAGCCAAAGGCTATGAAGCAGGCCATCAGGGAGCAAGGGAGCGCAAAAGTAATAGCTCACAAGCTGACATTAGCGCCGGAAATAAACCCAGAAGACAAAAAAGCTTTCACTCGTGACGTGATGAAAAATATGAGTCGAGCCAAAGGGCTAGACCTAGACTGGTTTGCAGTAGAGCACAACAATACGGACCACCATCATATCCACGTTGTCGTGCTCGGCAAGGACCGCAACGGTAGTGAAGTTAGCTTCAGTCTAAGAGACCTAGAAAAAGCAAAAGAGTTTGGTGATCGTTACTTAGAAAGGCACCACCCAAGAGAATTTGAGCAAGCAAGAGAGCGCAGGGCGGAGAAAGAGCGGGAGCGGCTAGAGGTACGACAGCAGGAGCGGAGCGAGAGAATCAGAGAAGGACTTGAGCTGCCGTGGATGAAGCGCAATATAGTCAGAGAGCAGCTAGAGCCGTACAAAGAATGGAAGAAGAATAAGGACCAGGAGCGCAAGAACAAAGGGCAAAAGAGAGAAGAACGTGAGCGGCCTTACTATCAGGACACGATAACGGCCGCCGGGAAAGAGTACTCTAGAGCCAATAGTCTAGGGGAGTTGACGGCGCTAAATAGCCACTTGTGGGACAACTATGAGGACCGTATCGCAGTCGACGAATACAAGAAATTGACTGGTTGGATACGGGACAAGGAGCGAGCAAAAGAGCCGGAGAGTCGCAGCCAGGGCAAAGAGCCAGGCGCAGAAAAGCGGCAAGACCGCGATTATTTTGAGCACGGTGGCAAGGCTTACCGGAGCAAAGACAGCTATGAAAAGCTATCGGGATTGGCTCAGGAGTTGAGAGAAAAGAAAGAGCGCTTAGCGATAGACGACTACCAGAATCTTAGAAGTTGGATAGAAGACGGCAGCAGAGCCAGGTTTGCCGGTGCGATTGAGAAAGAAATGGGCCGGGTGATAAAGCTCACAGAGCGCAGCAAAACCATGGACGACCTGAAGAGCCAGGAAGGCGGCAGAGTTCTTAACCCTGTGCAAGATCAGATGATGGCCAATCCGGTAGTTGGCTTGTTCATGAAAGTGGCATCAATAGCCAATGCTGTTGTGCGGATGATCCCGCTCACTGATAACCGCGACCACTTAAAAGACAACCGGCAAGACTTGGAGAAGGCAAAAACTGAGCTTAGTAAGGAGCCAGAGAGAGGCTTTGACGGACTAGATCAGCTTCTGGGTGACCGGTACGGTAGAGACGAGCATGAGCGGAAAGAGGCTAAGCGAGAATCTATTGAAAAAGGCATTGAGCGAAACGAAGCGGCGCAAAAAGAACGAGAGCGGCAAGCGAAGTTAAAGAAAGAGCAAAAAGACCTGGAGCGCGGCGACCGGGAAAACTTTGAACGTGGCGGCAGAGGCATGTAATAACAGGGCAGGCAGATGGACGATTTAAGCAAAATACCAGAAGAGACGAAAGTGCAAATCACCATGAATAAAGGCGATTGGGCAGTACTGAAGCTTTTGATCGGCGAAAAAATTGACGAAGGCTGTTTGGCTCTCTTTAGCGAGCAAGACCGTCAATTAATCACAATGACCTATGTGGCTTGGGAAGGAGTGCTCACGGACTTAGTAGCGCACGGGATAGAAGAGATAAACAAGGGCGGAGATTTAAAAGAGTCCTTGTGGCGGGCAAAGGGAGAGATTGAGAAGGCCCTGATTGGTTTGCAAGACGAACGGTTAGCCAGGTTGCAGCAGGGTGAAGGCTGATGGCTACACAAGTATTGGCATTACGCCTGCAAGAAGAACAGTTGCAAGTCTTGCAGAAAATGGCTGACAGCAAGGGCTTGAAAGTGTCGGAGCTAGTGAAAGATATGATCGCTTCAGGCATTGCTGGAGCGCAAAGCGGCGCTGAGAGCAACACTAAACTAATGCAAAAACTGCAAGAGGTTGAGAAGAGAATATTGGGTTCTCAATCGTGGTTAGCCGACGCAGCCATGAAAGTAATAACCGAGTCTGTGGCGGCGCGGCTTATGGCAGAGGCGGCCGCCGGGAACAGTGACGAGCTGATTAGCTTCCTGGTGAATAACAAGCAGCTCGATCAACAGACGAAAGCGCAATGGCAGGCAAACCGAGCCAATGAAGCAATAAATCAGGCGCAGGCGGTAATAGACGCTATCTCAGTGCAGCCTTTTACGCTAGAATTAGAGGACTAGCTGTGACTTTGCACGATAAATGCGACATGTTCTTGCAACATAAATGCATCTTGCACGATATTTGCACTCCCGCCATATGTATGGTGCGGGCCGCGTAGAACCTTGCCTATTTCTGGCTATTTTTTAGATCTTTCTGGCAGATCTAGCAGCAGACTTTTACTGGCAGCCTCAACGAGCTCGGGCGAAATGATCGATATGGAATTGATGCCGCGAACTCGTTCTATCTCGGTTTGAATGTTGAGAGCCTTTTGAATATTTGAGCTCGTAACTTCTTCGATTATTGTTATGGCAGCGTCTTCAATGGCAACTGCTTCCTTGTGCCATCTTATCTCTAGGATTTGTCTTAGTTCTTCTGCGCGTGGAGGGCTGTACTCATGGTAGAGGGCAACATCGCAACCAACTGGGTCAAAAAGTCTGATTTTTCTATCAAAGCCGGGCACTGCCAGTAGCACTACACCGATATTGTATTTTTTCCTGAAGTCATTAGTTACCTCCAGGCAGTCGAAGGATAGGCGATGGGCATTGTTGATGACAACTAGCTCCAGAAAATGCTTGCGTGGAGCCTGTCGCAATAGATCTGGTTGATACCAATACAATGAATCCTGAACCAGGCCATCGAATTTGTTTCGAAGAAACATTAGAGATGAGTTCAATTTTTTTAGAGAGCATTTTACTTCTGCGTCCCAGTAGACGGAATGACAGCCTTTGAGTTTTGCTGGCGGCGACTGTGGGCGACGTGGTTTGTCCAAGAGCGGCTTGATAGTCTGCCACTGTGCATATGCTTGACCAGAAGCTTCCTTGCCAACTCCTGGGCGGCCTGTGCAAATACCGATGGTGCGATTGGTTCTACAGAAGTTTGCAAATTCTACGAAACGGCTATGTTGCCTAGTTTCTATGAACCCGCCAGCTTGCTCGTTAGGCATCTACCGCGTATCTCCTTATAACTTGTCGAGGTCTTTCTGGCAACGCAGTAACAGTGATTTTTTCCACTGGTGCTGGCGGGATTTGTCTTGCAGAGTCAGTTGCATATGATTTAACTAGATCTTTAGCACCAGCTATTTTTATCCGTAACTCTTTCTTGCGAGAGTTTTTGGCCTTTGCTATTTCTTGATAGGTGGGCTTTGTGTCAGCTAGTTCTGGGCAAACAGCAGTGCAGATGAATTTGTTCTCGTGGTAGACAAAAATTTTGGAAACATCCATTGGGTCATAACGCACGAGCACAGATTCGCGCATATAGCCATTTTGCAGGTCGGTGTGTACATAAGAATAGTTGAGCGCATGAATGCCGTCCCGGCGAACTAGTCGCCGCTCCGAGATGGTCATGAGTAGCATGTGCAGCTTGTTTAGTGATTCCGGCATCCGGGGTACATGCGGTTGGTTGCACCAACGGAAGTACGGGCTCTCGCCGGTGTCTTTGTTTTCGCGGTGCATATACTCATTGACCAACCAATCATGGAATGTCCTGCGGAACTCTTCGAGTGTCATCCCAGGCTCTTTTGGTGCTTCTCCCTCCGCTGTGTAGCCAGTTAGATCGCAGAGGAAAAGCTCATTCATTGTGAGGAAAAAGCGTTCAATTTTCCCCTTGCCCTGAGGGTAATATGGACGTCCTTTGATTAGCTCAAACTCTAGTTCTATAGCGATTTGCTTCAATCGCAACGAGGTAAAATCCGAGCCTCGATCTGTGTACAGCTTTTCTGGTATGCCACATGCCAGCCAGCTTGGTTCTTTCTTATGCCAAATTGCCTGTCGTAAAGCAAGAGCAGTGCGCTGCGCCGATGGTGGCACAAAATCCAAGTAGTAGCCTGTAACAGCCCTGCTGTAGTCGTCGAGAATGATTGTTAGGACTGGCTTGAGAGCCTGACCATGTTCATCCCAAACAAAAATATCCATGAAGTTGTGATCTGCTTGCCAAATTTCGTTTGGACAGCTTGCTTCAAATCGATGAATCATCTCATAGTATCGTCGGTATTCAGCACTATCTCTTGATAGAGCAAGAAGGTCAGCAGGGATGCTGATATAGATTCGATAGATATTCCAGTAGGTTGGTTCGGACCAAGATTTCTTTGCGCAGATTCTACCGATCATGCGTTGGATCGATGTGCAGCTCAGATTTGGCAAGGCAACTCGGTGGGCCGTGATCAGCTCTGTCAACTCATCGCTAATAGCAAAAATGCCTTTGTCAGATCTTTCTTTCCGTTCTAATGAGCTAAATCCGTCTTTTCGAAAACGTTTCAGTGTGCGCGAGATAGTCGTTCTATGTACATTGGCTTCACGTGCGCGCTGGTTGATGCTCATGCCCTGCTCTACGCATGGCGCGATCAGTGCATATTTGGCAGACGAAATGGCTTTGTCGTCTGGTATTGTGTGTTCGCTCAGAAGGCTAACATCCGTAGTAAAGTTTAGTAGTGAAAGTTGTAAGTTATGCTAAAGCTCAGCTCCACGCTAGAAGCGGCATGGAAAGACTAGCAAAAGATTGACGCAAAACTTAATACTAAAGATATAAGATTTGCTAATAAAAAGGAAAACACGAGAGCATTGAAAATCGGCTACGCAAGAGTATCTACAAAAGAGCAAAGTCTCGATATACAAATCAAGGCACTCCAGCGCGCTGGATGTAAGCTGATATATCAAGAAAAGGTATCTGGTGTCGGTAGGACTAGGCCTCAGTTTCAAGAGATGATGCAGCAAATCCGCAAGGATGATGTTTTGATAATTTGGCGATTAGATAGGCTCGCACGATCAACAAGAATGCTTCTTGAAACAATTGAAACTTTGCAAGAGCGTGGTGCCTCGTTTAAATCGTTGCAAGAGCCTTGGGCTGATACCACTTCCGCTGCTGGCAGAATGGTAATGACTTTCTTTGCTGGTATGGCTGAGTTCGAAAGAGATCTAATACGAGATAGAACAGATGTCGGACGCAAGGCCGCTTTGGAAAGAGGCGTAAAGTTCGGTAGGCCTAGCAAGTTGTCGGATGAGCAGTTAAAGCTGGCCAGAAAACTTCTAAAGCAAGGTAAGTCAATTCATACCGTGGCGGATATTTTTCAGGTGCATTTCACTACCCTTTATCGATATCTTCGCGGCTGATAATTTCAAACTAACCGTTTGGATGTCACTTTTATCGTGCAAAAACCTGTCGCATTTATCGTGCAAACTGACAGCGGGAAATAAATTTATCGGTCTAGCTTTTGTCGCCATTGATGCATTCAGCTTGCCAGGAACACCACGAGTGGTGCAAAAAAAATGTAGTATCATGTCAAAGGTCGGAGCAAGCAATCAACAGCTCGCGTCAATCCGAACACGACATGCCCAAGTGAATGAAGTTGAAGCAAGAGAGCCAGGCCTGGTGAGAACAAGTGCAGTGATGTACTTTCACTATGCTTGCTCTCTTGCTTCTTTCTATCGAGTACTCTGCGCGGAAAAGGTAAATTAGTAGACCAGTCTGCTAGTAAGTTAAAAAGAAAAAAGCAAGGAGATAGCTAGTCCCCTTGCCAAAATTAAATCCTGAATTACAGAGATCGAAGAACTTTTGATTGATCTGATACGCGTTGAAGAGCAAACTTGTTTTGCTAAAACACTTTTCCAATCCACCGTATCAAACCTTGATGGCTAATCGATACTAGCTAGCCTTTCGTGGCATAGAGTATTTGTAGAGTCCAATTTCAGGTTTTTTATGGATAGCTTACGATTACGGATATTGCTTAATTCAATTGCGACGGTCGCCTTGCTGAATACCTACGCAACACAGAATGTGCAGGTCATCTCGTTAATTGTGGGTTTGGCATTATTGATTTGGTCCTGCGTCTTGGCAAAACAACGAGACGGAAACATGGTAATCCCCAAAGTAGTTTTCTGCTGGGCTGTAATAGCCATGGTCCCGACTGCTGTAACACTCTGTGACATTGTTGGGAAATCTTAGTCACGCTGTGGTTAGAGAATTTAGAAAAAAGGGATCATCGGATTTAACCCCGATGATCCCTCCAATTCTTCTACTTGAGACTAATCCACAATGTTGCTAAGCGAGGCGGCAGCCTGAGCCCCAGTCGTAGTTTCGTATCTGAGCGGGCTCACCTGGAGGGGACAAATCGCTTGGAGTCCAATTAGGTCCAGAGTCGCCGGGTGGATCACCACCAGGGTCGGACGTCTGTCCTCCGGCTGGCAAGAAAAGCCAGTCGAAAGGATTCCACAACCAAGGATGCCACGGCGTAACTGGTGGACGCATTTCCGTTCCAGGAGCTTCATCGAAAATCTGCTCTGCAATTGTGCGGCAGTTAGTTCCGCAAAGAAAATAGAAACCAAGTTGAGACGCTGGCAGATTATTGTATTTTTTGATTAGCTGCTCATCAACTTCCTTTGTTGTCTTTTTGTATTTTTCTATTGGACCTCCAACATTTCTATCAGGGCCGAGATATCCCAAGCCTATCGGCGATCCTGGAATAATGTTTCCGTAGGACAGTGAAACATAGCTCCCATTTGGGTTTCCAATGTTGATACTTTCGTGAGTTGGTGGGTCATTTCCAGACGGGCCTTCAATCCAAACATCAAGGCCCATTGGGTCAACATGAGAAAGAGGGCTACTGAAGGCATAAGTTAGCAAGTTGTAATCCTTACCTCTGTAACCAGCAGGATCCGGTTGTAAGAACCGGCCTAATTTTTGCGAATAGTACCGATGCTTGAAATAAGAGAGTCCAAGCTCCGAATCATAACGCTGACCTGTGAATCCAAAGGTCGTGCCCGCCAACGTGGTGATTTCACCAAACGGGCTAAACTTGTTCTTGTTTGTCACAGCACCGGTATTGCTACTGGTGGCAACAATCGAACCCATCTTGTCCGCATGCAAGAAAGTCAAGACACCTGCGCTTGTCACCTGGATCAAAGGCTCATCCAAGCTAGTGCCGTAAATGTAGCGATTCTGCAAAGTGCCAGCAACACCATCATAATCAGCAATACGCTGCCAACCAGAATAGATGTAACGGCTCTTTACTGAGCCCACAGTCTTTTGAATTTGCCGATGCGTCGGATCATAAACAAAACTCGCACTGGTTCCAGTTTTGCTTTC
>Ga0163145_1000176_pt1 | contig 29131 bp, 26 predicted proteins | sample OliLakLV9_FD_161683 | JGI IMG/M metagenome (GOLD analysis project Ga0163145, IMG submission 161683) | Freshwater microbial mat bacterial communities from Lake Vanda, McMurdo Dry Valleys, Antarctica - Oligotrophic Lake LV.9 | ecosystem: Environmental > Aquatic > Freshwater > Lake > Microbial mats... | reverse complement strand
TTCTGGAAAGCATTACTTTACAACCACCATATTCAACAGAGAAAATAGTATAAATATCAAAACTCAGTTCACCATGCACTTCAACCGTCGTCAATTCCTACAAACCTCCAGCTTCGCGCTGGGTGCCACTTTATTGCCAACGCAACAATTATTCAAAAATTTACTCGCTCCCGCTGGCGAGATGAAAATCTTGCGCAACAACGTCGGCATCTTCACCGAGCGCGGCGGCACCATCGCGTGGATGATTGATAAACAAGGGATTGTGGTGGTGGACACGCAGTTTCCTGATACGGCTCCACATTTGATAGAAGAAATCAGGAAGCAGAGCGACCGCAAAATTGACCTGCTCATTAATACGCACCATCACGGCGACCATTCCGGCGGAAATATTGCATTCAAAGGTATCGTAGAAAAAGTGGTGGCGCATCAAAATTCTAAAGCCAGTCAAGAACGCGTGGCGATTGCTGGGAAAACGGAAGATAAACAATTGTATCCTGATACGACTTACACTGGATTTTGGTCACAACCAGTTGGAAATGAAATCATTGGATTAAGATATTTCGGCGCAGGACACACGAATGGTGACTCCTTTGTGCATTTTGAAAATGCGAATGTCGTGCATTGTGGGGATTTGATGTTCAATCGGCGGTTTCCATTTATTGACCGCTCGTCGGGCGCAAATATTGAAAATTGGATTAAAGCCTTGGGCAAGGCACGGAAGGCATATGATAAAGATACCATTTTTGTATTTGGACACGCGGCAGAAGGTTTTCCGGTCACCGGCACGCGCGAAGATTTAAAAGCGATGCAAAATTATTTATCGAAGTTATTAAAATTTGTAAAGAAAGAAATCAAAGCAGGTAAAACGAAAGAGCAATTGGCAGAAGTTGGAAAGTACACTTTAATTCCTGGCGCAGAGGAGTGGAAAGGGCAAGGCATTGAGCGGGGGCTGACGGCGGCGTACGAGGAGTTGACGGAAAGTCTAAATGAAAAATGATAAATTTAAAATGCAAAAGTAAATAACACACCTTTTAAATTTATCATTTTGCGGTTTTACATTTTACATTTCTTCGGGCAAGGCATCGAACGGGGGCTGACGGCGGCGTATGAGGAGTTGACGGAGAAGAAATGATTGTGTTATAGTATTATACCATTTTCAATACATAATGACGTATATTTATTTTTATAACACACTATCTTCCAATGAATTCTGGTATCTGGCATCTGACTTCTGGCATCTAAAATAGTATTATTGTGTGCGGTAATAAGCAGCCGAACAAGTCTATTTTAACTATTCAATCGGCTGCTTATTGCGCATCCCAAACTACCTACTGATTTTCTACCCAAAATTGCCACTCACATAATTCTTCGTCAATTCTTTCTCTGGGCTTTGGAACAACTTTTTCGTTTCGGTATATTCGATGACTTCGCCGAGGTACATAAACGCCGTTTTGTCGGCTACGCGCTGGGCTTGCGCCATGTTGTGCGTGACGATGACGATGGTGTATTTTTTCTTCAATTCGAGCATCAATTCTTCTACTCTCGCCGTGCTAATCGGGTCAAGTGCGGAACAAGGTTCGTCCATGAGCAATACTTCTGGCTCTATCGCCACTGCCCGCGCAATGCACAGGCGTTGCTGCTGTCCGCCAGAAAGGGCGAGTGCCGATTTATCCAAACTATCTTTTACTTCTTCCCACAGGTAGCTGCCGCGCAAGGTCTGTTCCACTACTTCTTGTAAGCGTTTTTTATTATTTTCGCCGTGAATGCGCAAGCCATACGCCACATTTTCAAAAATAGATTTCGGAAATGGATTGGGCTTTTGGAAAACCATGCCAATTTTGCGGCGCACTTCTACCACGTCCTCTTTTGGCGCGTAGATGTTGTGACCGTCGAGCATAATTTCACCTTTCACGTGGGCTTCGGGCGTGAGGTCATGCATCCGGTTCATCGCGCGCAGCAAGGTAGACTTGCCACAGCCGGACGGACCAATCAACGCAACGATTTCATTTTCAGGAATATCTATATCAATACCTTTCAATACTTCCTTGTCGCCATACGAAAGGCGCATATTTCTAACTGCTAATTTAGCTTTATCGCTCATAAGTTGATGTGTTGATATGCTGATTTGCCAATATGCTAATAACACGCTGTTAATCAGCTAATTTATAAAAAAATATCCTAATATCTTACAATATCAAAATATCACTTCCGATACCGATTCCGAATAATAAACGCTATAATATTCAAAATAAAAATCAAGCCTAATAGAATCATCGCCGTGCCGTACGCCAGCGGTCGCACTTCTTCAATCGCGTGGTGCTGCGTGGACAAAATGTACAAGTGGTACGGCAACGCCATGAATTCATCATTGATACTCGAAGGTAAGTAACGCAAGTAAAATGCTACACCGGTAAATAAAATCGGAGCGGTCTCCCCCGCCGCTCTTGATAAACCCAAAATCGAACCCGTCACAATCCCAGAAACTGCATTCGGCAGTACGTTCCCGCGAATGGCTTCCCATTTCGTAGCACCCAATGCCAGTGCGCCTTCCCGAAAGGAATGCGGCACATTTTTCAAGGCTTCTTCTGTGGTTGTAATAATATAAGGCAATGTCAGCAAACCCAGCGTCAAACCCGAAGCTAAAACCGAAGTACCCAATCCCAAACCTTGTACAAAAACCGCCACCCCAAACAAGCCGTAAATAATAGAAGGAACACCTGCCAAATTGCGAATAGCCGCCCGAATCAAGCGATTCACGGGACTATCAAACGCATATTCGCTCAAGTAAATCGCTGCTGCAATGCCAAATGGAATGGCAAAAATCGTCGTCACGAGCGTCACAAAAACCGTCCCAATGATGGCAGGAAAAATGCCGCCTTCGGTCATCCCTTTTATCGGATAAGACGTGAGGAATGTGCCGTTGATGACACCTGCGCCTTTCCAAAAAATATCGCCGAGGATTAAAAATAAGAAAAATAGAACAATCAACACGAACAGCCGGAGCAGGTTTGTGCCGAGTATTTGTTGGGTATTTCGTTTTGTCATTTGTATTTATGTGTTAATGTGTTAGAGTGTTCAGGTGTTCTTGTCGCTCGTCACTTGGACACTCTTTCTTTCGCAGATGACGCAGATTTTTGTTGCGCTCATCACCCGTTCACCCTATGACCCTTTCACCCATTTATGCTTTATACCGGAATCGCGCTGCCAGATTTTCTGCGATTAAATTCACACCGAGACTTATTAAAAATAGCACTGCACCGACTGCAAAAAGACTGTAATAATGCGTCGTTCCGTAAGGCACTTCTCCTAATTCGATGGCAATGGTTGCCGTCATCGTGCGTACGGGGTCGAAAAAACTATCAGGCATTTCGGTGGCGTTGCCGGTTGCCATGAGTACGGTCATCGTTTCGCCGATGGCGCGTCCCATTCCCAAAACGATAGCCGCAATAATACCCGACATGGATGCAGGCAGCACGACGCGCACGAGGGTCGTCCATTTGTTAGAACCCAGTGCATACGAACCTTCTTTAAAACTATTTGGAACAGAACGAATCGCATCTTCGGCAACGGTAATAATAGTTGGTAACGACATGATTGCCAATAAGATGGCGCCATTTAAAGCAGTTAACCCATTGTCTAAATTGAAAACTCTGGCGAGAAAAGGTCCAACTAAAACAATTCCAATAAAACCCACTGCAACGGAAGGAATCGCTGCCAATAATTCAATCGTCGGTTTTAAAAATTTGCGCAAGCGACTGTCAGCTACTTCGGAAAGGTAAGCCGCCGTACCAACTCCTAATGGAATGGCAATAATCATCGCGCCGATGGTGACCAAAAAAGTGCTGACAATTAAAGATAAAATGCCATACGTTGATTTGCCGTAAGCGGAAGGATTCCATTTATTACTAAAGAAAAATTCGCTGACGCTGACCTCCGCAAACATGCGGATACCATTCACTAAGAGCATTCCAAAAATGCCAATTAAGATTAAAACTGCGAGTGCCGCCGCCGTAAAAAACACGATTCGCACCGCTTTATCAGTTACTCGTCTTGCTGCTTGCATAGGTGAAGTTTAACACATTTTCGTTTTGCGCCCAATATTGTTTGGAAACTGGGTAGAAACCAGCACCTTGTACGATTTTCTGTCCTTCGTCGCTCAGGCAATAAAGCATAAAATTTCGCAATTCGCCAGTCGGTTTGCCATTTGTATATTGAAAAAGCGGTCGTACAATCGGGTAATTTCCACTGGTGATATTTTCCATTTTATCCGGTAAGTACGCCGTTTGATTGGCATCCAATTTTACTTTGACCAATTTTACACCTTCCGTAATCGAGCCATCTTCTTGCACCACGTAGCCCACGCCCACGTAGCCAATGCCCGCCGGGTCTGCTTTCAAGCCTTCTACAATTTGCGCCGTGCCGTTCATTTGCTTGAGGGAAGTCGCGTAATCTGATTTCAAAATATTATCCCGAAAATAGACATACGTACCCGAACTACTTTGCCGACCATATAACGAAATATTCATATCCGCACCGCCCACTTCTTTCCAGTTTTTCACATCGCCTCTATAAATCGCGCCGAGTTGCGCCGTCGTTAGTTCCTCGATTTTAGAATTTCCATTCACTGCAATCGCTAAAGCATCTACTGCAAAAATAATCGCCAAAGGGTTCACGCCGCGCTCTTTTGCCAACGTGATTTCCTCGTCTTTCATCTCGCGGGAAGAATTGGCTATCTCGGTTTTACCATTTATCAAAGCGGCAATACCTGCCCCAGAGCCCCCGCCCGTCACGGCAATGGAGATTTTCGGGTCGTTCGCCATATAGGTTTCCGCAAGCGAGAGTGCGAGGTTTACCTCTGTATCTGAGCCTTTTATGAGCATATTGGTGACGTCACTCGGTCCGCCGCAAGACCAGAGGCTCATTGCAAAAATGCAGCAAAGAAGAAGTTGAAAAGATGGTTTCATGTGCTTGTTGTCAAAAACTGCGCCGATATTACGCAAAGGTAATTAATCGAATGTTAACCCAATATTACTTTATTGTGAAGGTGTATTTTTGGATGCCAGATTAGTAGATGCCAGATGCCAGACAATAGATTTTAGACGTTAGATTTTAGAAACGTCAAACAAGAAACCGTCATACGATAAATAAAAAACCTCCAAACTTTTTCACTCCTCCCTTATAATTGTCGGCACTCTTTTCGCCCGTAACGCCGGTGGAATGGACGCCAGCAATCCAATAGCAATGACCGTGATAGCAACCACCATAAAATCTATCCATCGCATACTGATCGGGTAGGCTTCTATCATAAAATTGCCGGGCATCCCGACTAAACCAAAGGATTTTTGAGCACCATAAATCACTAACGCTAGTGCGAACCCAATGCCTACGCCAAAAAGACACAACAGCAGCCCTTCATTCAAAAAAATATTGCGAACCATTGTATCCGTCGCGCCCATAGATTTTAGAATTGAAATGTCTTTTTGTTTTTCTAATACGACCATCCAAAGTGCGCCAACCATATTGAATGTGACTAATAACAACATCAGGCTTGCAATGGCAAAACTCAACCACTTTTCTACCTGCATCAGTTTTAAAAAGGATTCTTCTTGTTCAAAGCGGTTTTTGACCACAAAATCTGGTCCCATTACTTGCCGAATCGCATTCATTACTTGGCTCTGAGTCGCATTATCGCTCAATTTTATTTCTAAAGCACTCACTGCATTGGTCACACCCAAGAGTTCTCGCGCAAAATCCAGCGAAGTCAGCACATATTGGTTATTGAATTCTTGTTGAATGACAAACGTGCCTGCCGGCTGTACCGATAAGCGTCGAAATTGCTGCTCAAACATTCCGACTTCCTTCGACTTTGGCATATAAACCGTCATGGATGTGAATAAGTCTCCAACATTTACCTGCAATTTATTTCGCATACCCAAGCCGAGTACCGCCCATTCGCGCACTGGAATTTCGCTGGAATTATTCGTTTCTGTGCCATCCAATATTCTGAATTCTCCAGCAGGTTCTAAACGCTCTTGCAATTTAAAACTCCCTTCGCGCACTGTCGAATCAATATGCGTCACGTCCTGATAAAAAACATCAATGCCTTTTACAATCCCAACATCCTGACTGCCTTTGTATTCAAAAAAAGCGGTTTCCTCCAAGGTTTGCGAGATGAGTTCTACACCTTGAATGCGATACAATTTATTGAGCATCATAGAATCTATATCAAACGTTTTGCCTTTGGCGGGTAGAATTTTTACATCGGGATTGAAATTGCCGTACATACTCACAATCAAATCCTCAAAGCCATTGAAAACCGACAAGACCAGCACCAGCGCCGCCGTACCTACCGCAATGCCAAACACCGAAATGCTCGTGATAATGTTGATGGCATTCGTCGTTTTTTTGGCAAATAAGTACCGCCGAGCTATTTTGAGGGAAAGATTCATAATTTTAATGTGCTGATCCCGCTTTGCGGGACAAGTTATGCTAATCCCGTCTTGCGGGACAAGTTGTGCCGATTTGCTAATAAAGTTTACAAAACAGATAAATTTTAAAATAATATCTGTGCTAATATTGCATTTTATTAGAAGAAAGACACCAGAAAAAGAAACAGTGTGTGAAGTCCTGACTCAAAAACGTACTGCCGTTTCTTACATTTTTTAAATATGCATTTTGCAAAGCTAAAAAAGTAAATCCGACTTTCTTCGACCGATATTTGACAGCTATGAAAAAAATTCTAATTCTACTCGGCACTCGTCCTGAGGTCATTAAGCTGGCTCCCGTCATCAACGCGCTGCGCCTCGAAACTGCTTTTTTTGAAATCAAAGTATGTGACACCGAACAACATATTGAATTGAAACAACCGATTCTTGATTTCTTTCAAATTCAACCCGACTATCGGTTAAACGCATTAAGTGCCAGCCAAAGTTTATCCAGTCTTACGGCTTATTTATTACAAGCGTTGCCAGCCGTGTTTGAAGATTTTTTACCGGATTGGATTTTGGTACAAGGAGACACAACTTCTGCATTGGCGGGCAGTCTGTCGGCTTTTTATCATAAAATTAAAATTGCACATTTGGAAGCTGGCCTGCGCACGCACAACAAATGGAGTCCTTTTCCAGAAGAAATGAATCGAAAAATAATTACGCACCTCGCTGATTTGCACCTCACTCCTACTGCATTGGCAGCGGAAAATTTGTTGATCGAAGGCATTAATATTGCTCCAATTCAGGTGGTAGGTAACACCGTAATTGATGCGCTCCAATTCACATTACAAAAAATACAACAAGAAGAAATTGAATCCATTACGAATTTAAAAAGAGAAATAGCACCTTGGCAGGAGCAGTATACAAAAATGATTCTTTTTACTTTGCATCGGCGGGAGAATCTGGAGCAGCATTTGGTGGAAATAGCGCAGGCGATAGAACAAATTTTACAACAAAACGATTGTTTTGTCCTTTTCCCAGTTCATCTTAATCCAGTCGTGCGCCAGTGGGCAAGTGAAGTCGCAGCAAAGTGTTCAAATTTAATATTGACAGCACCGCTACCTTATGAAGCTTTTGTGTGGGCAATGCAAACGTGCGATTTGATTTTGACAGATAGCGGCGGCATTCAGGAAGAAGCACCTACACTGGGGAAACCGGTCATCGTTTTGCGCGACAAAACGGAACGCCCGGAGGCGCAACAAATAGGTATCATTCATCAATTAAGCATTGATAGTCAAGTGATTACGCGCACCGTTTTCGATGTATTAAATCAAAAAACAAGTCAAAATATGCTATCGAATCCGTTTGGCGATGGTAAAAGCGCAGAACGGATTGTAACTATCTTTCGTCAAATAATTTCTTAGCTCAAAACGTATCTTCTTCCTTCCCGATTGATTCTGCGTAGTGCATTTCTGGCTGATAGATTTGCGGTACTCTCGGCAGTACAAATTTCTCTTGCAACAGATTGAAATACGTTTGAATCACCAACTTTTCGTCGAATTGGCGTTGCATTTTCAGCCGAGCATTTTTACCCATGATGAGTCGATCTACTTTATCCATCTTGATAAATTGCTCCATTTTATCAATCAGATCGGGCACATTTCGCAGTTCACACAACAAGCCAGTACGTCCATTGTCTACCACTTCTTGGCAGCCGAGCTGGTTGGTGGTTATGATAGGTGTTTCCATGCTGGCGGCTTCCATCAGCAGCCGAGATAATCCTTCTCGATAGTAAGACGGCAGCACGACACAATCGGCTTTCGCCAAAAAAGGACGCACATCAAGGGTTTCTCCGAGGTATTCAATCACGCCTTCATTCACCCATTGTTTGATCGTGGTCACCGGTATAGAATGCACGCCTTTGGGATCCAACATCCCTAAAATTCTGAACTTCACCTGCGGATAGCGTTGCCGCAAGACGCGTGCTGCTTGTACAAATTCAAAAATACCTTTGTCTTCCATCAAGCGACCCGAAAATAGAAAAGCGGGGCATTCCGGCATTTTCTTATCCGATAATGGGCGAAAAAAATTAGTATCTATCCCTTCTCCAGGCAATAGCAGCAACTTTTTTTTGCTGACCATTTTCATCTCTATCAATTCGTTGGCATCGCGCTGATTCAGCACCAGCACTTTTTCGTGCAAAGGCAGTGCCATCCGATACAACTTCAATCCCATCCAAGAGACCAATCCATTGTCTCGATTGCTGATATGCCCCATACCCGTCACGACGGCATACGAAGGAATGGCCAGCATTTTGGCAGCTAAACCGCCGAAAATGTTAGGTTTGATGGTGAAATGAATCGCAGCGTCCACGCGGTGACGGCGATAAATACGGTAAAGTTGTTGCGCGAGTTGTAGGTCATCCAGTGGATTATTCCCATAAAAGTTGATATCCACCGGTTCAAAGGTGAATTTCTCCCGCAAAAACTTGTGTTCGAATCGGTCCGGAGCGGCGATGACGACTACTTTAATGCCTGCCTGTTGTAGTTTTCTCAACAAGCCAATACGAAACTGGTACACCCAACGCGCATAATTTCCGGTGATCGCAATGGTTCGAATTGTTTTTCTCACTGCTTACACTTATTTAATTCTATAAAGCGCCTTTAGATACTAATGTGTTGTAAATTTGTTGGGTTGAGTGTAATGTTTAATTGTAATAGTGGTGTGTTGTTATCCATAGTATATATAATAGCAAGTTGTTTTGCTTAAAATAAAGTACGTAGCAATATCACATATAGCCGTTACGATGGACGTACTTGCGATATATTTAAATAACATATTAAAAGTAGGATTATGCGACTTCTAAATACAAGAAGCAACCCAAGTTAAGGCAAGTGCAAGTCTGTGTGGTTTGTGAAGAGTTCTGAAAGATTACGCAATTTAGAATTCTTTGTCAAAAGATTCAAAATTAATTACAAATATTTTTCTTTATTATTTGTTTTTAATTGTTCGGTTATCTGTTTTAACTCCTGTTCTTGCAGCAATGGATGGATAAGCAGCACGTCAGGCTCGTCTACGATTATAAAATTTTCCAATCCTTTTATCACAATTAGCTTGCCGTGCGGTGCCCGAATCAGACAATTTTTGACATTATACAACATATTTTCACCGGCATTCACCACATTCCCATTCGCATCCATGTCCGATTCTGCATACAAAGAACCCCAAGTGCCCAAGTCAGACCAACCAAAATTAGATGGAATCGTATACACATTGTCCGCTTTTTCCATCACGGCAAAATCTATGGAAATGTTGGGCGTAGTCGGATAATGTTCATTTATAAAGGGTTGCTCTCGCTCCGTATTATAACAATTCATGCTTGAACCTAATATTGAGTGAATCTCTGGCGCATTTTTTTCTAAAGCACTCAAAACGCTGGACACGCGCCACACAAAAATCCCGGCATTCCAAAGATAATCGCCGCTCGCAACAAATTCCTTCGCTTTTTCTAAAGGTGGTTTTTCTGTGAATTGCACGACTTTGTGTACGCCTTCGCGCACCGTTTGCCGCTCAAAATTAATATAGCCATAGCCAGTATCTGGTCGGGTAGGTTGAATGCCCAGCGTGACAAGCGCATCTTGATTGGCAGTAAAATTTAATGCATTTTGTAGCGTAGCAACAAATTCCTGCTCTTGCAAAATGATATGATCGGACGGCGCGATGACCAGATTCGCTTCTGGATTCAATTGTTGCAATTTAAAAGCAGTGTAAGCGATACAAGGAGCAGTATTGTTGCGGGAAGGCTCCAGTAGAATCTGATTATCAGTTAGTTGTGGCAACTGCTCCTTTACTAAATCTTTATAAATGGCGTTGGTTACAATGAAAATATGTTCCGCCGGACAAAGTTTCAAAAAACGGTCAAACGTCATTTGCAACAATGACTTCCCGACACCCAAAATATCCAAAAATTGTTTTGGATGCGCCGTGCGGCTTGCGGGCCAGAAACGACTTCCAACTCCACCCGCCATGATGGCGACGTATGTATTTTCTGAGGACATTTTTTTAATTCAATTTAGTGGCTCAAAAGTAGAATTTTTTTTAAACGTTTAGACAATTATTTGCTGTCAGGAATTCAGATTTCCAGATACCAAGTACTAGATACCTAACTCACATTTTCTGGTCTAAATTTTTACCGGTTTCTAAATGTTGAAAATTGGGCAATAATTCGGTGAGTAATTGAATGATGGAATGCTTGTCAGTGAAGGTGTTCTGAAAGAGTTGTTGAATTTGTAAGAAAACAGAATCTAATTCAAGGAGCGTATAATTTGGTTTGGCTTTAACGATGCCGAGGGCTTGAAAACGTTGCCGATCAATGGTTTCTTCATTGGTGTGAAATTCTTCGTAAGGCTTTTCGCCGGAGGTGTCGGATTGGAAATAGTAGACGGGGTATTGGATATTGGATGCTGGATGCTGGATGCTGGATGTGTAAGAAGTGGACTGCCTACTACCTACTGATAACTGCCTACTTTTCTCTCGTGCCTCCTGTTCAGAAGTACAAAAATCTGGTTCGTAACCTAACTCGCGCAGGAGCGAAGTTCCAATATCAGAAAAAGTTTTCATCTGTGTTTCCGCTAATTTTGGAAAGAAAATATCTGCGGGTTCGCCGAGCATGCACGCCAAAAGGCAGAGTTCGCCTGACTCTTGTGGAGAAACGAAATACCGTTTTACATCCAACGGAGCCGAAAGTGGCTGGCGTTTCATCAATCGTTGCAAAAAACCATCGGGTAGACTGCCATTGGAAAAAGCGACATTCGCAAAGCGCGCCGTCGAAATCGGCATTTGTTGCGCGTATGTCATTAACACTTCCTCCATCAGCTTTTTGGTAGCACCCATTACATTCACCGGATTGGCGGCTTTATCTGTAGAAACGCAGAAAAAATGTTGAGGCGGATTTTGTACTAATATTTCCAACAAACGCTTGGTACGCAGCACGTTATTCTCTATCATCGCCTCGATGGAGTAATGGTCTTTTTCACTTCTTACATGCTTATGCGCAGCAAAATTGGCGACAATATCAAATGGACCTTCGTTTTGTAATAACTTTTCAAAAACAGGCTCGCCAAAATTAATCGGATACGTTTTATAATCTTCTGGAATATTTACACCCAACGAACTCCGCAAATCACGCGTCAATTCCGTCAATCCATTTTCATTAATATCTACAACATATAATTTACTGGGTTTAAATTGTAATAATGCCTTTACAAACGACCCGCCAATTGTACCCGCTCCACCAATTACCAACACCGAACGCCCGTCAATACGGCTTTGCAGCAAATTATGATTTGTTTCTAAATCATGCTTAAATAAACTCTCGGAACGTTCCGTGACGTGGCGAGCGATGAAGTCGTTGATATGGAGGTTAATCATGTTTTGATTGGTTTGTTAATAATTGCCGCCAAGGAATAAACTTTATTTGCGTATTTCCGATTTGCAATGCTGCTTCTAATGATAAATTCACGACCCACGCTTCAGGCGGTTGATAATCCGTAATGAAACTACGTAAAGAACGCTCCACTTGCGTTTTTTTCAAATGCGAAGCTTTCACTTCTACCGGCAACACCGTGTGTCCGCGATCCACTACAAAATCAACCTCTGCTTGGTTCTGGGTACGCCAATAATGAATAGAAGCAACACTTTCCGCAAATCGCTGCTCTAAAAGCTGTAAGATAAGCTGTTGGAAAAGGAAGGCAAAATGAGTAGGTTGATTACTTAAATCATTAATACCCAGCAAAAAATTGCGCAGCCCAGCATCTATAAAATAATATTGAGGTGCTTTTATAATTTCCTTTTCTTTATTTCTAAAATAAGGTGTAATAGCTTTTGTAATAAATGTTTTTTCACTACACCAAAGATAATTTTTTACGGTAGCGACCGACAAATTGGTAGCACTTGATAAGTCATTGTAATTGACTAACTGTCCAGTACGATTTGCAATAAGTTGTAGCAATATTACAAAAGACCTTGATTTTTCTAATTGTAGCAGTAGCTGCATATCGCGTTCGATATATCCTTGGAAAATCTCTGCTAAAATGGCATTTTTTTCACGTGCCGTTGGCGCGGTTACCACGCGCGGGTAGCCTCCGTAAGTAAGATATTCGCGCAGAAGTCGTTCTTCCAGCGAAGGTTCTGTTTTTAAAAACGTGGGAAGTTGATTTCCGTATTGCGCTTCTGTTTTATATTGTAAAAATTCTTTGATAGAGACTGTTGGTAAATAAAAGTTTCGTTTCCGTCCAACTAAAGATTCTGCTATTTTTTCTTTTAATTCTAAACTTCCGGAACCGGTGGCAATCCATTTATAAGGCGTATTTCGGTCATAAAGCCCTTTCAAAAAAAGTCCTGCATTTTCAATACGCTGCACTTCATCAATAAAAATGTAAGCTGGTTGACCATTTGTTTCTACTTGAATGCGCTCCAACAAACGTTGTTGGCTCTCGAAATGCAGTGCATCCGTATCAATATCCAAGTTTAAAAATAAACAAAACTCGCCCTTTTGCTGTAATTGGCGCGTTAGCTCCCGCAAGAGTGTTGTCTTGCCCGCCTGCCTTGGACCAATCAATAAAGTGATTTCTTTTTGTTGCAAGTGTGCTTGCAAATCTGCCATCAACATACGAGGAATTTCCATATTCTCTAATTAAAATTGATGGCAATGTAGTTAAAATTTTGCACACAACTCAGTTAAAACGAAAGTCCACTTCTGTTTTAACCCAGTTAAAACGAAACTACACTTACGTTTTACCGTGCTTCTATTTTGTTTCTAAGCTGTAACTTGTAAAATGGCAGGTCGAGCCGGCAAATCTTTAAAAACTTTGAAATGCAGCTCACTTTGTGGAAATACAATCGCCCAAGCGGTGAGAAAAATAATTAATACATCGGTATAAAAGGAGAAATGCTCTTGATACCAAAGTTCTAATGCACCTTTGTAGGGTGCAATAATTTGTTCATAAGCCTCGCGCGGCGGTAAATTGCAGGCAGAAATAAGCTTCTCTTCATCCCGAAATACAATGGAGCCAATGCCCGTAATACCGGGTTTTACGTTATAAATAACCGATTGAATAACAGCAGGATACGCATTAAAAGCGCGGTCATCTAGCGGACGAGGACCTACAATGCTCATATCTCCTTTCAGGACATTTATAATTTGCGGCAATTCATTTAGTTTTGTAATACGAAGATACTTCCCAATCGGCGTCACACGAGGGTCATTGCGTAGCGTGATCGTGCCTGCGCCTATATTCGGACTATTTTTGAGCATCGTCGCAAATTTCCAAATGTAGAAAGCCTTATTTTTGTACCCCACTCTTTTTTGAAAATAAAAAACTGCTCCTTCTGCCGTGAAACGCAATAAGAGAAAAATAGGAATTAAAATGGGTAACAATATGATAAGTATAAGCGCAGCTAATACCATGTCAAAAAAACGCTTAATGATATTAAACATAATTAAAAATAAACCGTTAAAAAATAAATCAAAAAGCGTTAATTAATACCATTCTTCTTTAGCCAGTGACTCATAAACGCTTCTAATTCCTTCCTTCAAATCTATCCGATGCTGCCAGCCCAAACCGTGCAACTTGCTTACATCCATTAATTTACGCGGCGTGCCATCCGGTTTACTCAAATCATGTTCAATCGTACCTTCAAAGCCAATCGTATTTTTAGCAAGTACCGCTAATTCTTTAATAGACAGATCTGTGCCAGTGCCAATATTTATAAACCCAGGTTCATTATACTGTTGCATCAAGAAAAAACAGGCATCTGCTAAATCATCTACGTGCAGAAATTCCCGCTTCGGTTCCCCCGTTCCCCAAATAGTAACTGCCGCAGCAGCAGCCTTTTTAGCCTCGTGTATTTTGCGAATGAGTGCCGGTAAAACGTGCGATTTTTCCAAATCATAATTGTCATTCGGACCATATAAATTCGTAGGCATCGCCGAAATATAATTACATCCATACTGCGCTCGATAGGCGTCACATAGCTTAATACCAGCTATTTTAGCAATGGCATAAGGCTCGTTGGTAGATTCTAATAGTCCAGTTAGTAAATATTCTTCTTTTAAAGGCTGCGGCGCTAATTTAGGATAAATGCAAGAAGACCCCAAAAACATTAACTTTTGAACGCCATTTTGATACGAAGCGTGAATAATATTATTTTGTATCATTAAATTATCATACAAAAATTCTCCACGATATATATTATTCGCGCCAATACCGCCTACTTTTGCAGCCGCTAAAAAAACATAAGCCGGTTTATTTTCTACAAAAAAATGCTCCACCGCTTGTTGATTGCGCAAATCCAATTCGCTGGAAGAATGAGTTATGATATTCTGAAAACCTTCCTGTTGTAATTTTCGCACAATAGCCGAGCCTACCATTCCTCGATGACCCGCTACATATATTTTATTTAAAAAATTCATTCTAATTTAGGACATTTTTATACTTTAAAAATAAAAAAACCAGTGTTTTACAAAATAATAAGGGCATTAGCATATCGGCATATTAGCACATGGTTTTACTCCATTTCATATTTTATTTCAAACCCTGCTTCTTTCAACAACTGATTTTGCCGGAACAAATTCAAATCACTTTCTACCATTTCCTTCACGAGTGCTTCCACCGTATATTTAGGTTCCCAGCCTAATTTTTGTTTTGCTTTTGTTGCATCTCCGATCAATAATTCTACCTCTGTAGGTCGGAAATAACGCGGGTCTATCGCCACTACTTCGGTTCCAATCGGCAAGTTACAAGCGGTATCCATATAATCTGTAATAACTCCAATTTCTTTAATGCCTTCACCTTTAAATGTAATAATAATGCCAGCTTCTTCAAATGCCATGCGTACAAACTCGCGCACCGTAGTCGTCACGCCCGTCGCTATTACATAATCCTCTGGAGTGTCTTGTTGTAAAATACGCCACATCGCATCCACATAATCCTTCGCGTGACCCCAGTCGCGGCGGGCATCTAAGTTGCCAAGCCAGAGTTTATCCTGCAATCCGAGCGCAATTTTAGCAACTGCCCGCGTGATTTTGCGCGTGACAAATGTCTCTCCTCGCAATGGCGATTCATGATTAAATAAAATGCCATTACAAGCAAACATATCATAAGCCTCTCTATAATTTACAGTAATCCAGTATGCATATAACTTTGCCACCGCATACGGCGAGCGGGGATAAAATGGTGTTTTTTCAGATTGTGGTACCTCTTGCACCAAGCCATATAATTCAGACGTAGAAGCCTGATAAATTCTGGTTTTCTGCGTCATATTCAACAATCGCACGGCTTCCAATAAGCGCAAGGTACCAATCCCATCCGTGTTAGCGGTATATTCCGGCGTTTCAAAACTCACTTTTACGTGCGACATAGCACCCAAATTATAAATCTCATCTGGCTGCACTTCCTGGATAATACGAATCATATTAGTAGAATCTGACAAGTCTCCATAATGTAATATAAAATTTTGAGGCAGAATATGCGGGTCTTGATATAAATGGTCAATACGTGCTGTATTAAACAAAGAAGTTCTGCGCTTAATACCATGCACTTGATACCCTTTTTCTAATAACAACTCAGATAAGTAAGCGCCATCCTGCCCGGTAATTCCTGTAACCAGTGCGACTTTAGACATATTTAGGTAATTTTATTTAAAAAGATTTGTGTAAATATAATACTCATCGTTTATTATTATACCATTCTACCATTTTTGATATTCCATACGCTGTAGTAAAAGGCGGCTCGTAGGCTAATTGTTGATTTGTATAAGTAGTGTTTATGATAAAAGACCCAAATAGGCGATGGTATAACGCCGGTTTCCTTTTTTTGATAAGTCCTCGTATAAAATGAGGGATCGGAAATAAAAGCGGTTCCTTATGTAGATTTTTGCGTATTTCTTTGATTAAGAAGGAAGAAGATACGGGTTGTTGGTCTCCGCCAATGAATATACCGAATGCTTTTTGCTCGATGATAGTGCGAAGTAATAACACCAAATTATCTATAAATACGACACTACGCAGATTCTGAATATTACCAAAAGGAAGTGGATATTTAGTAGAAGCTAACTGCATTAATTTAATAATATTACCTTTTGCGCCTGGACCGTACACCATCGGTGGCCTTACGATTGCTACTTTAAATGCTTCATTTTGAATACTTTGTAAATATTTTTCTGCCATTAACTTGCTTTGCCCATAAGCGTCATCCGGTGTACAGGGTGATGTTTCATTTAGCTCATTATCAATATATTCGCCATAAACTTTAACCGAACTAATAAAAATAAAATGCCGAACACCCTGTAAAGTCGCTTTATCCGCGAGCGATTTGGTAAGCTCATAATTTATATCAAAATAAACTTGTTCCTCCGTTTCTTTCATTGCATGCGCCTTGCCAGCAAGGTGTACAATGCAATCAATACCATTCAGATTTACATCATTTACCTTAGAATGTTGAAAGGAGACTGTTTTAATATTATATTCAGTATCTAACAATTCTAAAAACCGACTGCCAATAAAGCCACTGGCTCCCGTCAATAAGATTGTCTTTTTTGGTTTGTCAGGCACTTCTTTGCAATCGAGGTTTTATATACTCAAATATTTTAAATAAATACTTCAATGAAAGCAGCAATAAATTACTTTGTATTCCATGTTCTTTACAAGCCCTTACAATTTCTTGATTTAAAATATACCTGCTTTTAAACGTTGCGTTACTTATGCCACCCGTTCGCATCATAACCATTACTTTTTCTATATAAAGCGTTTTGATTTGTTGTGTAAATAAAAATCGAATTAATAATTCATAATCAGCCGCTATTTTATAATCCAATTTGTAATAACCAAAATCCTCAAAACATTTTTTTTTAGCATAGAACGTAGGATGGGCAGGCATATAGCCATACCTAAAGCGTGCCGGATGAAACTTTTTGGAAGAATACAGGCGCACCACTTTTCTCAAATTGGTAGGTTGCACAAACGCAACATCTCCATACACTGCATCCACCTTATTCGCTCGAATCTTATTCACAAAGTATTCAATGACAGTGTCTTCCGCCAAAAAATCATCTGAATTTAAAATGCCTACATACTCCCCGCTTGCCATTTGAATGCCCTTATTGATGGCATCATACAATCCTTTATCCTGCTCTGAAATCCACTTCGATACGTGCGGATATTGGTGCACAATCGCCATCGTATCATCTTTAGAAGCTCCATCCACTATGATATGTTCGATATTAAGATACGTCTGTTTCTTTACACTCTCCAACGTATCGCGGATGGTGGCGGCACTATTATAAGCGGCTGTAATGATGGATATTTTCAATATTTATACTTCAAACACCCGCGCTCTAATTTTTACCGCAGGATTTCCTTGATAAATATAATAAGCCTCTAAATCTTTATTTGCAATAGAACTCACTGCGAGTACCGAATGGGAGTAACAAGTAACGCCTGGACAAACTACAGACTTTGCACCAATCCAAGCTCCATCTTCCAGTGTAATTTGCTGCGAGATTAAATCAAAAGAGGATTTTTTATAATTATGATTACCACAAAGTAACATCGCACCTTGAGAAATACAAACATTATTACCTATCTGCACGTCAGCAAGGTTATCAATCCATACCTTTTCTCCGATCCAAGTATAATCTCCTATCCTCAATTTCCAAGGATATTTAATATTTACGCCCGGTTTAATATTTACCTTTTTTCCTATCGTAGCACCAAAAAGTCGGAGCAAAAATACTTTCACAGTGGACGATGGATTTAAAGGATTTATAAAAAACAAACCATTAATATAATACCAAATTAACCTTTTTAAAAAACTCCCACCTGGCTGATACCAATCATTATTAAAATCAGAGAGTTGCGTTCTTTTTAAGGACTTATTATGAGAATAGGGCAACGTATTTCGCTTTTACATTTGAATTGTCTATATGTTCTTTTGCAAAGTGCCAGGCGTTGGCTGCGCATTCGTCAAACACTTCTTGATCCCATGAGGCGGCTTCTTCCAAAGCATTTACGAATGCGGAAGGATGCGCTAAGGGTAAATCCCAACCGATTTTCCTTGCGTGCAATCCCAACCACGGCGTTTGGTCGCTGATGAGCACTGGTCTGCCTGCCAAGAATGCTTCAAAAATAGAATGCCCAAAATTTTCTCCTTTTGTAGGCAATATGTATAAGTGGTTTTTTTGCAATAAGTGTATAAGCTCGTGATGAGGAAGGGAGCCGATATAGGTTGTAATTACATTAGTGGGTAAAAGCTTTATCTGCTCCTCACACAGCTCCCAGTAAGGCATATCTTCAATGGGACCTACGAGTGTTAATTCAATCGTTGCTTTTACTTTCTCTAAAATTTTTAATAAAAAAAGTAAATTTTTAATGGAATGAATACGGGCTATAAAAATACATTTTAGACTACCGATGTCTTTCTTACAATTTATAAAAGAGGGCTGTTGAGCATTGATCGGATCATCGGTTACAATAATTTCACTGTTTGGAAAATAATATTCGACCGCGTCTTTTTCTCTATCATTCGTTGCCTGAAAGCGTATCATTTTATGAATACCCACCCAACGAAAAAGCGTCAAAAAAGGCTTTTTTTTGATTCTTTTTATAGCCAAGGCACTGTCGTACAAATTACCTCTAGGACAAGCAATGACCTTACCTTTGATAGTTCCTGACCACTTGAGCCATAAGGGATACAGTACAAATAAAGGAGAAAATAAACTATTTAAATAAATATAATCAGCCTGAACGCTTTTTATAACGCGCTTTAGTTGACCAAGTGATAAAGATGCTTTTCGAGCATAATATACCTGGATATTGGAATGATGTAAGTAATGAATCCATTCATTGGTAGTAATAGTTTCGTGCGGTTTTGTTTCTCCATGATCAGTATCTGTAGTAAGAATGTATATAAGGTAGTCATCTTTCAATAAAAGCGCTATGTTTTCGCAGGAACGAATGGGACCACCTGCTTTATAGCCCGGCGCAAACCAATCTATACAAATCAGTATTTTCTTTTTATCCGACATTTACAGCTACGCCTGTTTTTTTGGATATTGCCATTTTGTAAATCTCTTCATAAGTTTTTGCCACGGTATCTATATGATAATGGCGGGTGTTATTTAGCCCTTTATTTACCAATTGAGTTCGCAAGTTCGCATCGTCCATAATGTTTTGAATACCCGATTGAATAGATGTTATATCATACGGATTTACCAATACTGCGCCCTGTCCTGCCACTTCTTTCATAGGGCTGATGTTGCTGGTAAGCACACAACGCCCGGTAGCCTGCGCTTCCAGAATGGGCATTCCAAAACCTTCATACGTAGAAGGAAAAGCTAATAAATCACACGCTTCATATCGAGCTAATATCTCCGTGCGCGTGAGTCCATGAGCTTGTGTAAATGTAATCTGATGTTCCAATAAAAGCAGTTCGTCTGCTTGTGTTATTTTACCAACAATATCTAAAAGGCAAGGTAAATCCTTGATTGCCAGGATTAAACGCGATAAGTTTTTATTGGGCGTAGAACCAATAAATAAAATAGTAGGCTGATTTGTATTAAATGGTTTTGACTTATAATGAATATCAGAGTCTACAAAATTAGGCACGACTTTTATTTTAGCTGGGTTACAATTTTTCAATGCTACTACTTCTTGATATGTCTTTTGGGAAATAACTGTAATTACATTTGCTTTACGCATAGGCAAATCGTACCACAACCATTTATAAAACCAATATTTCCAATGCGTTTTTGGCGTGCGGTCGAGTAGAATGCAATCATGAATCGTCAATATATTGATAGAACGGCGACTAAAAAATAGCAGTAAATAATGTACATCGCCGGTGATATGATTGATGGATGCTTGATTTTTACGAGCGTACCATCCATTTATAAAAAAATCAAAGCCGCGCACGGAGCTATGCGGTACAAATAAGTTGTGAACAGTGTGTTTTTGAGATAAGGCAGAACTGACCGACAAAAATAACTGCTCAATGCTATATCGGTTAGCACCTTTGCCCCGAAAAAAGAAATGTATGTGCATATTTTACCAGACGAGAGGACGCGTAGTTTACCGTTATAATGAATTCCTTAAATATTTATTTTTAAAAACCAGCGAAAGCCACTATAAATCACCCAAGCGAAAAAAGAAGCTTTTAATAAATAATTTAATACGCTTAGTACGTCTGTTTCTACCACTACGGAATGATAGAACAGAAACGGAATCCATAATATTAAGGAAGGATACCGAATACATAATTTTAATATCACGCTGACTGCATAACTAAAAAATAAACCATAGAAAAACATAAAGACGATGCCACCCCATTTGCCAAAATTACCGTAGGCTTCTCCTGCCGCCGATACATTCATGCTATATTGCCGTACTACTACGCCGGCATAACGCAGCATATTATACCTGCCACCGGCAATGGGCTTATTGTTCCATAAAACGCGTGGCACGAAAGAGCTGGCAATTGCCAATGTAATATCTTTCCCGTAAGATATATCTTTTTTTTCAGGTATATAATCTAGCACTTGTCCGATCATCAATCCCTGGTTGGCTCGTACTGCGATATTGAAAGTCATATAATCATCTTCCCAAATTTTAGCAGGGTTTAAAAGCCGTTCCGTTAACATATTTACAAACAAGACCGCCTTATTGCCTTCATAATTAGTGAGCCAGATAACATCCCGATAAGCGTGTTTGACCGACTGTAATAAAATCAAAGAAAAGAAGCCAGCTATAATAATTCCAATTTTAAAAGTAAAACTAAATTTTTCTTTACGTCCGACTAAATACAGCACTAAAGTCAGTATAGCTAAAAATACTAATTCCCCGAACATTCCCCCGGATAGAGATTTTAATACCAAAAAGCCAGCCACTACTCCTATAATTAATTTTTTATAAGCAAGATTGGAATACAGTGCATAAAAGATCGCTACAAATAATAAATCAGAACCTAATTTAAATACAAAACCTAAAGAACCAGGTGCTATCCGACCGGCAAACGTACAAAAAAACCCTATCCCCAATAACAAAATTGCTGCATTCTCTTTACCCGGCAGGTATTTTCTTACGTGTTCAATCCAAAGTATATGGTTGTTTTGTTGCACATATCGAAAAGGGAAATAAAGCCCCAACAACATAAAAACAGTAGCCGGTAGCACGTAAGAATAATATTCATCTGAACTTACGGGTATGTACACCAACCATAGTTTAGCCAAGGGATTCTGTTCATTATAGATATAAAAAAATATGATTGGTATTACCAGCCACATCAAAGTAGCTAATACGGCAATAAGGTCTACAATAACTAACCGTTTTCCCAAGCCATCTATAAAGCGCAGAAAGGCATATACTGCGAGACTTACAGAAACACTTTCTAATAAAGTTAGTCCTGCCGATTGTACTAATAAAAGCACCAAAAGAGCAGGCAATAAAAATTTAATTCCATTCATTTCAAATCCGCTCTTTCATTTTAGCATTCAAATATACTAAAATAGGCTTAAAAGCTCGTTCGTAGTTCAATCGCTCCTGAAAATCTATTTTGGCGTATTGGGAAATTTCCTCATATCGGTTCGCTATCTTGGAAAGGCAATTGAGAAGCGACTCTTTCGTTAAATCCGTCGCAAACGCCCATTGATATTGCTGTAGATGTTCCTGATAATGTGGTATATCATAATATAAAACCGGCAATCCACAAGCTACATATTCGTATATTTTATTGGAAGCCGTTCCCCCTGTTTGATAAATAATGCCTTGTGGTTTATTAATGCCAATGCCAATATGATTCTTACCGGTATAATGGGGCAATTCGGTATAAGGAATATAGCCTTCAAACACAACCTGGTCTTGCACTTTGTAATTCGCCGCTCTTTCCAAAAAAGCTTTTCGATAAGCGTCCGGCGCTTTTCCTATGATATGCAATTTTAATTTTTTTCCCGATACAGGAAAAGGTAGCACCGCTAATAATTCTTCCAAACCATGTTCTGCATTAATACTTCCCTGATACACCAATCGCAATTCATCTGCCGGTTTTTGCTGCGGAACAAAACGATTATAAAATTGTAATGCAGGCAGATTGGGTATAAAGAAATATGCTCCTTTGTAAGTAGCAAGTGGAAAGTAAGGTTTTCTTTCTTTAGAAGGCAGCGAAAACAGGTTAATCCACTGAAATGCTTTGGGTTCTAACATAGCTGCCCACCAGCCTATTGAGTACTTCCGATTGGTATTTGGTTCTGTCACATCGTGATTATGATACCAAATAAGTGCTTTGTGCCGAGTGAAATACCGCACCAAGCGATAGGCTAACAAAGAAATAGAGTCGTACAGAAGAATTACATCCGGTTTTTCAATATGAATAGATCTCCACAGCATTTTACAAAAATGAATAAATAACCCAACTTTTATCAATATGGAAGCTTGCTCTTGTTGGTTAGCACTCATTGCTTTACCGGAAGGAATCAACACTACGTGGGCTGCATACTGCCAAGTACTCAAGAGGTGTGGACGATAAATAACGCTTATTTTCTTAGCCACCGTGCTCAATTCCCCAATGGCATTGAGTGTGGGCGGATAAGCTTCTGGATGATAATATATACCAACTATTATCTTCAAGACCATAGTTTATCAAGCGTATCCTTCACCGTTTTTACTCTATTTTGATAGCTGTAATCACTCTCCAGAGAACGCTTCCGAGCATTATGTCTTATTTGATCTGCCGCTGCTTTAGATAAAGCAAGAATATTTTTTGCCTGCTGTATCATATCTGACATATCTTTATAAAAAAAAGCTTCTTTTCCATGCTCAAAAAACATTCGATGTTCTGGGCTATCCGGCGCTAACATGATGGCTCCTGCGGCAGGCATTTCAAAAGTGCGCATATTGTGCGAACCGATATTGTGCGGGCGGAAGATATTCAATTGCAATCTGTAACGCTGTGCAATTTTCCAAAAGTCCTTATTATATACCGGTGCATTTACTTTTAATTGAGGGTGTAAATTTGGTTTGACAAAACGAAGCCAATCACTCCCATAAATATGAACCGGAATACCTGCACTCAATAAAGCATTGATGTGTTCAAGCCTGATTGCATCCGCTGTACCGATGAAACAAACCGCTCCAATTTCTTCTTCACTACTAGAAAATTTTAATTGTGGCGGCAACTCGTACCCAAAGGGTAAAAAAACCGTAGGAACGCCATATTCATCCTGAATCTTTTTTGCAACTTCCTGATTATAAGCAAAATGTAAATCATAATAACGAATACTCTGAATTAAATTCCTAAAACCGCTCCCTTTGGAAGTAATCAAAAAAGGATGATCTGGATTAAAATTGGTAAGTAGAATATTTTTTTGACGAAGGTAATTAAGCGTTTTAGGAAAAATCTCCATTCCTTTAAAAACTAATATTACATCTGGTTTTTCTAATTCAATTTGTTGGATAATAAATTGATTCAAACCTCGATAAAGGGTATTGTAATTTGGAAATAAGCGTCTTTCAATTTTATGAAATATAGAGATATGTTCGTTTATCCACTTCGTCATTGCCAAAAGTCGAACCTCCGTATCTGGAAATGCACTCAAATGCTGGACGAAAAAATGTTCCATTGCATATACTTCATCCGAACCGATAATGACAATTTTCATACCGATCGTAATAACTTTTCCGCACGCAATGCAGCTCGTAAACCTTCTCCATGCGCCCTGTTCTGGCTGGCTTGCGCAAAGGAGCCTGAGTAGGCACTAAAAGATTGACGCAAAACAGGATTTTCTGCCAACCGACGAATGCAGTTGTTGAGTTCCGTTATATCCCCACAAGCATATACAAATCCATTATGTCCTTCTTGTACATCATCCGTTGGACCATAACTTCCGCAACGATCACTTATTATAACCGGGCACTTCAAAAAAATTGCTTCGGAAATAGCCAGCGAATGCGGCTCCATTTCTGACGGGTGTACATAAATATCCGTTGCAGCATAAAAACCAGGTAGTTGCTCTGGCGCAACAAAATCTGTAAAATGTACCCGATTCCGACTAAGGCGCTTTGCTTTCGGTACTAATTCTTCTTTTAAAGGTCCAGAACCAATCATCAGCAAATAATATTCGAGTGTGCTTTCTGATTCTAATCTGACCAACGCGTCTATCAGGTCAGCTTGTCTTTTACGAGCAATAAGTTTACCTACTACACTTAGTACAATCGCATTTTCAGGTATATCTATCTTCTCGCGTACCATTATACGTAAAGCATCATATTCTTTTAAAGCTTCTTGATATTGTGTTACATCAATAGAAAATCCAACTCGAATCATTTTACGCAGCGGCACTCCATAATATTGGTAGTAATGTTCATTTGCATTACCAACTGTCAGAAATCTATCCACTTTTTTAAAATAAGTTAATAAAAAAGGATATTTGATCAACTCTTTCCACCACACCCGTTTATGATGTTGTTCTGAATCGGAACTATAAAAAATTAGCTTATTATTTTTACGTGCCCATTGAAAAGCCCGTCGTTGAAATTTTTGGCTATAGCCGGACACCATTATTACATCAGGATTGTAAAGTTGAAGTTCTTTTTCCAATTCAGGAGCATCTAACGCTGAGTTGACCGGTACGTTTGCTCCGCCATTCAAAAAAATGTGGTCAAAAGATTCCAATCGGAGATGCTGCCAAGTAATATTTTGATTAAAGTCTTTATCAATATAGCTCTTTGTGCCTAAAGAAGAAGCGAAAAAAACTTTTATCTTCCATTCTTTGCAACAAGCATAACTTGCATATTGCGGGCAAAAATGTTGGATAGGATGAGAAATAATAATAGCTACTTTTGGCAAACTGCGATCCTTCATTACTCTAAATAGATTAATACTTGAATCTTTTTCCAATTGCTACCATTGGAGTCTCCAGAAAAATGTAAACAAGCCAGGCAAAAACCATAGAAACTGCAAATGCAATCATAGAAACAGCGACATCAAAAAAGTTATTTATCCCTATGTAGCCTTTTGAAGAGAGGACGTAGTGCGATAGCCCTAAAATAAGATAATGAAAAAGATACAAAGAATACGATATATTTCCAGTAATAATGAGCAATCTCCATCGTAAGATTTGTCGCCATTTACCTTCTTTTCCTCCGATACAAAAAATTAAACCTATCGAAAAGAAAATAGCCAAGAACGTATGCTTTAATACTCCAAGGTCTTTATACATGAGGAAAATAGAGGCACATCCTATTAATAACATTATTAGTAAGCTACATATTTGAGTTTTATATTTAGCCACCCATTTTGACAAATCATATTCATTTCCAATCCAAGCTACTAATACTCCCAAGGATATGGCATCTGCTCTACACGGTAATAAAACATAAGATGGTATCCAGTGATCGAAACTAAATCTGAGAACATTTGCCAAGACAATGAAAATGATTAAGAGAAAGGGTAAAAACTTTTTTTTAATAACCAATAGAAGGAATGGAAAAATAATATAAAACTGTTCTTCAATTCCGATTGACCAAGTTACTGATAATGCAGCGTTGCCCATATTTTCCTGAGCCCCCATAAAAAAATTATGAATCATCAAAAAGTAACTCCAGAAAGGGATAGATTGATTCCCAGACAAAAAGGTGTTTGATTGAAAGAAAGAGGAATTAAATACAATAAAAATGATTACTAAAAGTAAATAATAATTGGGAATAATGCGCAAAAATCTTCTAACGAAAAATGTCTGAAGGTAATAGGGAGAGGTTCTAGTCCTAAGTAAAATACTACCTATCAAATACCCAGAGAGAACAAAAAATAAATCTACCCCAGCCCAACCAAAAGAAGTAGAAAAATATAGCATTTTGCCAAAGAGATTTTGCGATGCTACCAATTGATTATTAATATAATGAAAAGAGACAATCATCAAAATAGCAATACCTCTTAATCCATCAATTTCTGGAACTCGATTCATTATTGTGTAAATTTAATTATTGTGAGTTTAATATTTCATAAAACAGAATACATTTCCGTCTTGCTCTTTTAAATGAAAGCCAAAATATGATATACAACGTTGCACCATATCGTCAATAGATTTTTCTGTACCATCAGTATGGGTGTGATGTAGTTCGATTATCATGCCAATACAGTTATCAAAAGCTCGAACATCATGCCACAGTAACTCCGCTTCTGCTCCTTCTATATCGCAAACTAAGAAATAAGAAGAAAGATTATATTGTGAAACCAACGAAGACAGTGTAGTCGTTTTTATTACGGTTGTTTCATCGCTCTGTTCCGCAGCTATGCTCGATGCGGTTGTATCTGAAGCAATAAAAAAATCAACTTCTTCTAATTTTACATTTACAGCTTTATGCTCTAAATAAAAGAAGCTATTTGATGAAATGCGTTTTTGTATATTATTTCTAAGCGTTGGCAATAAATTGGAATTAGCTTCTACACAGATCAATTTTCTATTCGGTTTTAATTTGCCTGCTATATGACTTGAGATAATACCTATACTGGCTCCCAACTCCACGACATCCTGTGAGCCATCATAATATTTCATTAAAAGTCTCCGTTCTGCACTTTCATAAAAGCCCCAAAATATAGAAGCCATTAACGTATATTGATTTTGAATAGCAGCGATGTTATACGTAAGAAAAGGGAAGCGAATCGTTGGGATAAAATCTCCAAAGACTAATCTGATGGTCTTACCTGTCAGGGTATTACATAATATTCGAAAGATATTTTTTTTGATAGTCGGCTTCATAAGTGTGCTACTGAGTAGTTTATTCTTCTAAATTAACTTCAATATTTCTTCTACTCTATCCTCCCAATATATGTTATTATGAAAATTCATTAAACTTTCATTCAACTTATTATGCAATACTTCTCTATTGTTCCACAAGCCCTCAATTTGCTCATAAATAACACGATCCGTTTCTAAATATTGAATTGAATTAACCAACCCATTCGGAAGTAGCTTGTCAAAAGAGGGATTGTCAGGCTTCTCTCCAAGGATTAAGGTGGATGCACCCGCAGCTTCAAACCACCTACACGTTATCGGACGTAGAGGCGCACATCTTTTAGGATTGGTAACTTCTACGGGCCAGGAAAAAGTAAAAACGCTATGGCTGATGTGCCAGGCATACTGCTTATACAAATCAGTTGCATCCGCCATCGGATGTTTGCCATCATGTGTAGTATAGTCGTAATATAAATTATTTGTTTTACAAAAATCTTTTACTATATCATGTACTCTATCTAAGCGACGCCCATAAGATGAGAAGTGAATAAAGCGCTCCTCCAATGGAATTCGTTTAAACAGCGATCTATCTGCTGCCTGTGAAATACAATGCCATTTACGATTCGTGCGTTTTTCTAAATCAGGAACCGCATCATTAAAAGAAGTTATCAAAACATCCCAGACATCTGTAGCAAGAATTTGTTTTATTACCGGATATTGGGAAGGCATGGTATCATATATATAAAGAATTTTGGTCTTTACAGACTTAGTCCAATCTTTAAATAAATCTAATTTATAATTTTCAGGTCCCATCAAAATACACCAACCTATATCTGCTTGAGGCGCAAAAGGGGTTTTAGGTATATATTTTCTGAGCCATGACTTATTCATTCCATAACCCAACCGATGAATATGATCGCGAAGAAATAGATATGGAGGTATCGGGTGCGCTTCTGCTCCAGTCACGGTACTTATTGCCGCTTCAAATGAACGAAGCATCCCGTATTCCCAACCGTTCAATTGAAAATCTTTAAAAATAACGTGTTTTAGCACTCCATCTGTTTTTTTGCTATGAACTTCATCATGCGCTTAACATTAAACTCAAATTATAATTACTTTTCAAGATTAGTAAATATTTACTCCATTTATTAAACTTCAATTAATCTTCTTTCCCAAGCTTCAACGATTTCTTCAAATGTTGTTTGAAGATTTTTAGTGATTGACCACTTTGGATAATGTTCTTTCATTTTGCTTAAATCACTATAATAACAAATATGATCTCCACTTCTATTGTCTGATAAATACGTATAAATCTGTGGTTTTCCTGAAAGTTTTTCTACTATTTGAAAAGCTTCCAAAATAGAAACAGAATTGTCCTTGCCACCTCCCAGATTGTACACTTCTGCAATTCGAGGCTCGGCAATAAACGCATCTATAAAACACGCTACATCATAAGCGTGTATATTATCTCTCACCTGCTTTCCTCTATAACCGTATATTTTATATTCTCGCTCTTCCAAGTTACACCGAATTAAATAACTCAAAAATCCATGTAATTCTACCCCAGAATGATTAGGACCTGTGAGGCAGCCTCCACGCAAACAACAAGTAGGCATATTAAAATAACGCCCATACTCTTGTACCATAATATCCGAAGCTAATTTAGAAGCTCCAAATAAGGAGTGTTTAGATTAGTCAACTGTAAATGTCTCGGAAATACCATTCTTATAAGCATCATCCGCATAGTCCCAACGCGTTTCTTCTTCAACAAGCTGTATTTTATTGGGCGCATCTCCATATACTTTATTGGTGCTCATGTGTACAAACGGTGACTCTGGGCAGAAGCGTCGTACCGCTTCTAAAAGATTGAGCGTACCCACCGCATTGGTTTCAAAATCATCAAATGGAATAGCGGCTGCCCG
>Ga0163145_1000171_pt1 | contig 29489 bp, 30 predicted proteins | sample OliLakLV9_FD_161683 | JGI IMG/M metagenome (GOLD analysis project Ga0163145, IMG submission 161683) | Freshwater microbial mat bacterial communities from Lake Vanda, McMurdo Dry Valleys, Antarctica - Oligotrophic Lake LV.9 | ecosystem: Environmental > Aquatic > Freshwater > Lake > Microbial mats... | reverse complement strand
AAAATGTGCAGCTACGGTTCTTTTCAAATGTGGCGTGAGTCCTTTATAATGAATATGACAAATCGTTGGATATAAATGGTGAATAACGTGTAAATTAATACCGCCTACCAGCCAAATTAATAATTTATTTTTCGGTGCAAAATCGCCGGTCGTTTTTATGATATGTACCACCCAAGAGTCAGTCACTTTTCCATCTTCCACTTCCGGGTAATGTGCTTCCTCCGTGAGGTGTCCGCATTGAAACACAAAAGTGAGAATCTGTCCATTTATAAAATGAAGGATAAAAAATGCTAAAAAGACGACCCCAAATGACAAATCTAGCAATACGATTGGAAGCACAATTGTATAAGTATAATAGAATAATTTGAATAAAACAGTGATTATGAGCGTTTTTGTCGGCATCTTATCCCCTTCTCGCATGCTTTTAATCAGTAATTTCAAATCTTTAAACGTAACATAATTAAAAGTACTTAATCCATAAAAGAAAATACTGTAAATATGCTGGAATCGAAAAGCGCGCTTTAGTTTTTCAAATGGTGTAAAGCGCAAGATGCCGTAACCCTGAATACTCGGGTCAATCGGTGTAATATTTACAAAACTATGATGTTCCTGATTATGTGCTATTTTCCAAAGGTAAGAACTTACGCCAATTAAATCCAATGAATAGGAAAGCAAGTTATTCATTTTTCGGCTGGAAGACAAGGCGCCATGATTGGCATCGTGCGAAATATTAAAAGCGATAAAAAGATGGGTCAATCCATGTAATAAAGCCATTAAACAAAGTAAAGGTCCACTAAACCAGCCAGATATCATGAGTAGATAAAAACCTAACCAACTTCCCAATCCAAAAACAATTTTAAAAACCATTGGGCGGTCAGCAAACTGTTTTTTGTCAATGGATGCGAAATATTCTTTAATCGTTTGATTGAGGGCAATCGTCAAGCCTCGGTCAGCCTTGCTGTAGAGCACGGTCGTATTCTCCATAAATAGTTGCTATAAATTTTTAATTTAAAATGTAATTTCAACAAAAAGCAGGTAGCAGATACATTGTAGAGTTGAGTCTAATTGAGGACAGCTATTGCAGCTGCGCTAAAGCGGAATCTTCCAGACAATTTATAAGAAACCCGAACAACCAAGAAACGGAGATAAAGATAAGAATATTCTACGTAAATATTGGCAAGAACACTATTTTATAGTAAGATAACTGACAATTTTGAATTAAAATTTCAATTCGACCCAACAAAAATAGAATAATTTGGTTACATGAAAATTCAATTTCAATCCCCACAACACCTAATTCCGCCATTTGGTGAGCCATTCAAACAGTCGAGAATTATATTTCCAAACTGTAAAATAAGGCACTTGCGCCGCTCCAAATTGACGACGAATATATTCTACGTTCGGAATCATACTGCCTTCAAAATCAAAAATATTCAAACCTAACTGCTCTTTTGTAAATTTTATTGCTTCCCAAATCAATAGAATACCCGCACCGCTATTGCGCAAATCAGGATTGTCGCCAGCGATATGAAAATAACTCGATTGCTCGTCCCAAATTAAATAAACGGTAGAATGTATAATACCTGCTGCATCCCTTGCAAAAAAAATCTGCCGCGCGTTGTGCAGTTTTAACGCTTCGTCGTGTCTTTTAAATTGCTCTAACGTATATGGAATGCGCAGCCTTTGTCGGTCAAAACTCATTTTGTTTATCTGATAACATAACTCCGCATCCTCACTTAATATTATTATCAAACCTTGCTCTTGTGCTTTTTCGATATAACGGCGACGCTTGCGATTGATTCCATTATATATTTTATTTAAATCATTTAACTCTAATCGGTAAGAATATCGCGTCGTTTGCTGAAAACCTTGCCAGTAAAAGGGAAGCCAATTTGTAATGTTATAATGAAAATTTTGAGTAAACGAATCTATTTTTGGTAATTGTAATATAATTCTTTCTAATAACTCATGTTGCTCGGTCAGCGAAGGAATATCCGCAAAATACGGTCCCATCATTTTTACAAAAGGCGGCATTGTAATATAACGAAATCTATATTTTTTTTTAATAAAATAAGGTAAAACGGCTACAATTCTATCTTTTTCTGTTACAATACACGCATTCCATTCACCTTCCGTACAAACCGCATCCAAATACCAAGGGTAAACGAAAATGGGAAGATTAGCTTTATGTTGTTCGTAAAAAACTTGATATAATGCTTTGCTCATAGATTTTGTGAGTAGTTATTTGTTAATGGTTATTGGGCAATCGCAGCGTTCCAAATAACCAATAACAAATAACAAATAACATATTTATTTTTTCCGCGCCATTAAAATGCCATCCCGTATCGGCAATATCATATTTTCTACTCTTGTATCATTATTTACTTTTTCATTAAACACTCGGATGGCTTGCGTGTCCTCATCCATTTCGTCTGTCACCACTTTGCCGCTCCACAGCACATTATCCGCCAGAATCATGCCGCCAGTCCTCACTTTATCAAACACCAAATCATAAAACTGCGCATACTGCTGCTTTCCCGCATCAATAAAAACGAGGTCAAATTGCAAATCCAATGTCGGAATAATTGCTTCTGCTTTGCCGAGATGTAATACAATTTTATCTTCTAAATTCGCCTTTGTAATATATTTTTTAATAATCGGTTCCAATTCTAAATTCGCTTCTAAAGTATGTAAAATGCCACCGTCTGTCAACCCTTGCGCCATGCAAATTGCAGAATAACCCGTAAAAGTCCCAATTTCCAAAATCACTTGCGGACGTATCATGTGTGTAATAAAACTCAAAAACTGCCCTTGCAAATGCCCGGAAAGCATCTGTGGCGAAAGCGTTTTGAGATTCGTCTCGCGCTCTAATTCGTATAAAATATTGGATTGTGGCGTGGTGTGGGCTTCGCAGTAAATGTTTAATAGTTTGGAAAGTTCCATGATTCACATTTATAACACAGTACACTGATTATTATGATTATTTAAGATTTTTACTGATTTAACCATAATAAATCTTATTTATATTAAAAAATCAGCGTCCTATCCCTAGTACCCACTCGTGCAAGTTATACATTTTTATTACCGAAAGCAAGATAGCAGCTATCAAAATACGGTGCGCCCAGCGAGCGGCGTTGGCATTTTTGGACGCGTAGACTGCCGTGACGTACCCGCCTACCGTCTGCCCGATTGCCATCAAAACGCCTGTCTTCCAATCAATTAGACCTTGCCATTGAAAAATGAGAATTACGATAATCGTGTACAAACTTACGATGGTCACCTTGATAGCGTTACTGTCTACAAGGCTATAACGCGCCGTGAAAACCATGACGACCACGAAGAAAATACCCATGCCCATCTGAATAAAACCGCCGTAAAAACCCAGCGCAAGAAACATCGGAATAATCAGCCAAATGCTCAGTTGTTGCGTTGCGTCAGTTGCGCGTAGCCAACGCTCCGGTTTGAAAAGTACGACGAAAAGCATAAAAACCATCAAAAAGCGAAAAACGCTCAAAAACTGTTCATTGCTCACTTTCACCGCTACAATCGCGCCCACAATCGCGCCGATAGATGTAAAAATAAGAAACGCCCAACTGCGCCGAAAATCAAGCCGACCATGCTGCCAGAAGCCAAATGCGCCTGCCGCACTTTGTGTGAATAAGCCAACGCGATTCGTGCCGTTCGCCAGATTGCCCGGCAAACCAATCATTTCCGTCATAAGCGAGAGCGTGATAACCGAGCCATTGCCCGCCAAAGTGTTGATAGCGCCTGCCAAAAAACTGCCGACAATAGCAATTACATACTGATAAAATTCCATTGCTTGAGGATTATGTGTTAATTATAGTTTACTAATAATCAATAAATTGACTCGAATTATATTCAAATCAAGCGTAGAAGCAAGGATTTTTAAAATCAAGGTAAGAAAGAAGCGCAAATATAAACGCAGTTACGTATTTTCGTACATCAAACGTTCAGAATAAATTTTGGGTTGTCCAGTTTGTAAAATAGATTATAACAGGGCTTGACAAAATTTTGGGTATGTAAAGCGGTTTTATTCTATTTCGATTTTTTCTAATATCTGTATGACCGCCGCTTTTTCATTTTCATACGCAGCCATATCTTCTGATTGAAACATCAAGTATGCTACGATTTTGCCGTCAGCCACTTCCACCGGTACGAATGCCAGTAGCATCGTCTGATATGCCATTTGCACCTGCTTTGCAATATATTTTTCAGTTTTAATAATAGGAGAAGCAATTACCTCCAGCTTCGGTGTATGTAATGTTAGTAATTCCTTTATATCCGGCATGTCAGGAAACTCAGTTAGGTCAAAGAGGTCTTTCAAATGCTCTAAATCAGGCGGCTTCGTGAAATTAGCGGCGATATCTTCTAACGTTTCCTCGGGCGAAAAAGGCTCTGTTGCATCCAATTTCAAAAAAGTAGCCGTCAAATTCACGCTCCTATCCTCATTGTGGAAAGCGTACTCATCGGGGTCCCCTTCTTCGGTTTTCCAAGTGTCGGGAATATGTAATGTAATATTTTCTGCAATTTTAATCGCATTAAAAGATTGACTCATGAAAAAATTATAATGTTATAAAATAGTCTGACACAATTCTATCAAAACGCCATTCGCACTTTTCGGATGAAAAAAGCAGACGAGCTTGTTATCCGCGCCCCGCTTGGGTTCCAGCGTAAGGCATTGAAAACCTTCCTCTATCAAACGTTGCGTTTCGGCATAAATATCGTCCACTTCAAACGCGATATGATGCAATCCTTCGCCGCGTTTTTCTATAAATTTAGCAATCGCGCTTTCTCCAGAAGTGGCTTCCAGTAATTCAATTTTCGTTTCGCCATTTTGAAAAAAAGCCGTTTTGACGTGTTCCAAAGCGACTTCTTCTATTTTGTAATGCGATTTGTTTAATAACTTAGTAAATAGCTCATTACTGGTTGCTAAATCTTTTACTGCAATGCCGATATGTTCTACTCTTAAAATCATAACTTTTATTTAAGATGCCAGATTTATTTAAGATGCCAGATGCCAGATTTATAGATGCCAGATGCATGTAAACCGGGAACGTCAAAAAAGAAATTTGATATCTTGTAACAATCATTAATATAAACCAGCAAACAATCCGCGTCAATCCGCCGAATCCGCGTCATCCGCGTTCCAATTAATGCGGTACGAGATGATAGAAGTGCAGAAAATTGGGAATCAAAAAATAACTTTTGTTACAAAGTATTTATATTTTTCTAAAAATTCTATCCAAACATCTTACAATCAACGCAATTACAATCGGAATTACCGCCACGTTAAAAGATTGCGCAAACCAACCCCAAGTTATTAATACAAATAGTAAAGTCGAAATATAAAAAATAAGTAAGCCACGCCTCGAAATTTCACTTTTTCTAAATACACCAAAAACAAATAACAAATATAATGGGTTCATCCACAGCACATTCCAGTTATCTTTCGTCGCAATATGGTCGGTACCAAACCACATGAACAACAAAAACAACCCTGCAATACCCAATATGGAGAATAAAATCCTATCAAATCTGTTTTTTAATCGCTGATTTTTTGTAAATGTTATAATAACAGTTATTATTAAAATTAAAATTGTCACAAGCATTGGTGTAAATAAAATAGCTGATTTTTTTTCAACAGCGGATGAAACAGGTAATAAAATAGCTGATTGTTGTAATAACGGCTTTCCATCCAATGTAGCTTTCGCTAAATTTTGAGACAAATAATCAGGAATAAACATCTGGTTGCGAAAATCTGCTTTTTTATCCGTTGGAATACCCAAAATCAAGTCCATGCCAAAGTACGTCCACGGGTCGCGCGGCTCCACATACTCCTGCAAAATCTGCCGAAATGTAACCTCTCGCACCGTGTCAATTTGATATTCAATCTTAAATTCTTTTTCAAACACATCCCGAATCACCGTCGCACAATTATCATAAAAAAAATCATACAAGTAAAAACGATTCGCAGGTTCGTAATTCTTCGCTAAAAATTGGACTAATTGTTCTTCCTGTATATTATTTAAATTCAACACTTGTTCCGTTATCCCACGCTGCGTGTATTGATAATATTGAAACAAACGCGGCGTAGCATCTATACTCAACATATATAACAACTTGCCTTGCAGGAACTTACCATAAAAATTGGGCGTATCAAAATCAAACGTACCATAGCTATACAACACATCCTGCCTACTCGCCACATTCTGCACTCGTATCGCGGTATGCCCAAAATACGCGTACACGTCATCGCCCGGCGAGCCAGTTATTAAGCTGATGGTAATATTATTGGAAATAGAATCAACTTGTGCAGTTGAATATTGCCAAAGCAATACAAAAAATGTTACAAAAACGAGTAATCTCATAATCAAATTGTAATATCAAATCTAAATACCAAGTACCAAATACTCAATACTTTTCCAAAATCTTCAAATATCGTAAAAACACGCCCCAAGCCATAATCACACTTATCACAAACCCCACTTTCCCATCCCGAAAACCTTGCTGAAAAATATAATGTTTTATAAACCGAAACAACGGCTTCCAAAATAAATGAAAATATGTGACGCGCGGCGTTTTTGGTGCATAATCTTGCGCTGCCCACTCGCCATACCGCTCCATCTTCGCCAAAAAATGTTTGGAATCTCGGAAAGTATAATGTTCTAATTTCGCTTTCAAACGCCCGACACGCAAGCCTTCCAGCCTAATTTCCTCATGTACTTGCTTCTCCTCGTACCGGCAATTATTTCTAAAAAACCGCACCACCGCATCGCCCTGCCAGCCAGAATATTTAATTTTTTGACCCATAAAAAAACTCTGCCGCCCTATCCAAAACGCATCATAAGGAATCTCTGCTTTCGCCAGCCAAGTTTGAATTTCCAATTTCAATTCCTCCGTCACGCGCTCATCCGCATCCAATAGCAAAATCCACTCATGCGTCGCCTGCGGAATTGCCCAATTTTTTTGATCTGCTGGACCCGTATATTTTCGTTGTAAAACCTTGTCTGTGAACGTCTTCGCAATCGCCACCGTCTTATCCGTACTAAACGAATCCACTACAATAATTTCATCCGCCCAACGTACTGACTCCAGCACGCCGCGAATGTTGTGCGCTTCGTTGAAAGTGGTTATTATGATGGAAAGTGGTTGCAATTTGATATTTGAAAGTTATTTATGGTACACTGATTATTACGATTTTTATGGTTATAACTGATTTTAAAATCATAACTAAACTTAATTATCTTAAAAATCAGCGTACTAACTTATTTTACGGATTTCCATTTGATGACGAATACCTAACGTTGCAAAAAACACATAAATCGCTGTCCCCAACTGCGTTTCCAACGTCTGTTCCACCACAAAAGAAATAATCATCATAACATGAAAACCGCCGATGAGTAAATGTCGTCCGCCATTTTGATACAATAAAGGCTGAAAGGTTACAAAAATAAATAATAACAAGCCGACCAGTCCCGTCGCGGCATAAAACAACACATATTCGCTTTGCGGCATATAAATTTGCTGTAATAATTCGGGGTACTTTTGTTGTAAATAACTTTTCGTTTCTTGTTTTATATCCCCAAAACCCACGCCCAAAACTGGATGCGCATTTCCAATCGCAAACCCCGCCTCAATCGTCGCCAAGCGATACGAATCAGACAAATCCGCCAGCCGCTCGCCTTGCTGAATTTGCTGCAAACTCCACTGCATATACCCCACTTTATTCCACAAGGTCGGTACGAATCGCACAGCGACCGCACTCCCAATCACTAACAACAACGCCAATCCAATACCTAAAAAATATTGTTTGCTTTTTATAATAAAATAAAGAACGAAATATAATAACGCCCCATACAACGACACCAACCCACTCCGCACCGCCAAGATATGAATGTAAACCAACAAAAACGCCGTCGCCGTCAGCATCAGCCATCGTTCCGCCGGAAATTTAAACCGAAACTCTTCCACAAATAACCAATATCCAATCACAATCGAGTATGCCACCAACAAACTAAACCGAATGTGCATCACCGGCGTGTACAACACATGCCCTTGCTTGTACTCCTCCGTAATCCTATCAAAATCAGCTACATACAATCCAATAGAATACGCACAAATTCCCACCATCACCCAAAAAACACCCGCCAAAATCGGATAATAAACCGTTTTATCAAACCTTGGAATCGCTACCACCGCAAACGGCAGCAGCAAAAATGGCAACTTCATCCGCGAGCGATTCACCCACCAATCCACATTTTCCGACCACAACCCACTTATTAAAACAAGAAAAAAAATCGCTGTCAGCCCCACCAACGCTCGATTCTGCACAAATACCCTAAAATGCTTTCCAATCTGATAATTAAAAAAAAGGAAATAAATTGGCAGCCGTTTGCCCTTCCCATCAACGGTAGAAAGTGACAAATTCAACACCGCATTTCCCGCCAGCACCATCATCCCGATACTCATCCACGCATCTGCCGAAAACAACATCCCCACCAGCACCAACATAATGCCAAAAATCCCCCAAGTCTGTTGATTCAAATATCGCTGCACACTTTTTATTTTTTTCCTCTAATATTTTTTTAACCGCAGAGACCGCAAACCCCGATAGCTATTGAATTTCATTAATGTTATTTAATCACTATGTAACCCATGATTTCAAATTTTTTGTATCTGAATTTGAAATACGGAGTGGCGGCTGCCTGGCAAATCCCCCGGAGGGATAGGAGTTGCCTAGCCTTTTTTGGTGACTTTTTGTGGCAATGACAAAAAGTTACAAAACTCAAGTGTAGAAAATGGCAGCCAAAATATATACAAAAACCTTGCTTGGAAACAAAATCAAGCGTTGTGCAAACGTAGGCACTTCTTAATGATTCAATTTACCATACGCCACAAAATTAGAATTTGCCAACGACTCTTTATTATACCGCATCGCCTCCTTCGTCTCCCAATCCACCACTTTCCCGCCTGCTTCTTCGAGTATCAACTGCGCCGGACACGTATCCCATTCATTCGTCAAGCCCATGCGCGGATACACATGCGCCTCGCCCTTAGCCAATAGCAAAAACTTCAACGCACTGCCCTTTTCCAACAAATTTGGCGCCTTCAACCCATCAATAAACGCCTGCGTCTCGGCATTCAAATGCGACCGCGAACACAATACATTCAACCCCGCATCTTCCATTTTAAATTCCGCCGCCTGCAACCGCACCTGCTCCCCCTTGCGCTCCAGATATGCCCCTTCGCCCGCCACTGCCCAATACAACTCATCCGTCACCGGCACATACACCACCCCAATCGTCGGCACTTCCCCCTCCACCAGCGCAATATTCACCGTAAACTCCCCATTATGCTTCAAAAACTCCTTCGTCCCATCCAACGGGTCCACCAGCCAATAGCAATCATAATCTTTACGCACCTCATACGGAATCTCTGCACTCTCCTCTGACACAATCGGAAACCGCTCCTCCAACTGCACCAAGCCACTCGCGATGATGTCATTCGCCGCCTTATCCGCCAGCGTCAGCGGCGTCTGGTCACTTTTCAGTTCCACCGGCATCACATCCACATTTGCATACACACTCAGTATCGCAGCACCCGCGCGGCGCGCAATCAGGGCGACTTCGCCCGCTAATTTGATTTTATCCATTGGTCAAGGCAATATTTTATAATATCTTTGCAAAAGTAGCCCCACAAAAGCGAAGTTCAAAGTTACTTTTGCATTTTACATTTATCATTTTACATTTTGACTTTCTTTTGGGCGTGCCCCTACGGGTCGGGCTATCCGCTCTTACCGCCCTGCGGGACGGTATCGCTGCTATCCCTCACGCGCACACGAAAAAAAAGCCGTATTAAAAAGAAAGGCTGAGTCTTCAAGAAGCCAAATGCAAAAAACCGTCTGAACCATGATTGATTTGATTTCTATGATGAACATGATTGGCACAACGGAGAAAAACTTTGCGCCTTTGCGTCTTTGTGTGCAAAAAATTGCCGGAGATGAAACGCTATGAGGGCTGTATAAAATGCAAAATCCGCGCAAATCCGCCCAATCCGCGTCATCCGCGTTCCAATTAATGGGAGAAGAGCTGTGAGAAGTGTCAAATCACAAAACATAATTCCTCAAAAAACGTAATATCCAGAAACAAGTATCCAGTATCATGAATAAAATCCTCGTCACCGGCGGTTGCGGCTACATCGGCAGCCACACCATCGTAGATTTAATCGAAAACGGCTTTGAAGTTGTCTCCGTAGACAATCTTATCAACTCCGACGAAAGCGCCCTCGACGGCATTCAAGCCATCACCGGCAAGCGCGTCCACAACTATCCCATTGACCTCACCGATCTCGGCGCGACTAAACAAATATTCCACGACCACCCCGACATCACCGGCATCATTCACTTCGCCGCCCTCAAATCCGTCGGCGAATCCGTTGAAAAACCTCTCCTCTACTTTCGCAATAACCTCAACAGCCTCCTCAATCTCCTCGATTGCATGGCACAATTCAATGTCCCAAATATTATTTTCTCCTCCTCCTGCTCCGTATATGGCAACGTCAAACAATTGCCCGTCACCGAAGGCACACCGTGGCAGGAAGCCGAGTCGCCCTACGCCCGCACCAAGCAAATGGGCGAGCACATTATTCTCGACGTGCTGCGCGGTACGCCCACGCTCCAAAGTATTATCTTGCGTTACTTCAACCCCGCCGGTGCACACCCCAGCGCCCTCATTGGCGAGTCGCCCCGCAACGTAGCTAACAACCTCGTACCCGTCATCACCGAAACCGCCATCGGCAAGCGCGCAGAAACCGTCGTTTTTGGGGATGACTATGCCACCCGCGACGGCTCTTGCATCCGCGATTATATCCACGTCATGGACTTGGCGCACGCGCACACCTTAGCTTTGCAATATTCAGCAGCCAAGAAAAACGAATCGCAGGTAGAAGTTTTCAATCTCGGCATTGGCGAAGGCGTGAGCGTGCTGGAAGCCATCCACGCATTTGAAAAATCCACCGGCGAAAAATTGAATTACCGCATCGGACCACGTCGTCCTGGCGATGTCATCGCTATTTATGCCAACTATACCCGTGCCGCTCAACGCCTTGGCTGGCAACCACAGTACAGCATCGAGGAAATTATGCAAAGCGCATGGAATTGGGAGAAGAAAAGAAACCGAAAAATGTAAAATTTTAAATGTAAAACCGCAAAAGTGTGCGATTTTTACATTTTACATTTTGCAGTTTTACATTTTACATTTATGAATAAGCCCTTAGTGGAACTTGCCACTCTCTTTTTAAAACTCGGTGCCACTGCCTTTGGCGGACCCGCCGCCCACATCGCCCTAATGGAGCAAGAAGTAGTGCGGCGGCGCGGCTGGCTCACCCACGAGCATTTCCTCGACCTCATCGGCGCGACCAACCTCATCCCCGGCCCCAATTCTACCGAAATGACCATGCACATCGGCTACGAACGCGCTGGGTGGCGGGGATTGTTTGTCGCAGGCATTTGTTTTATCCTTCCGGCAGCATTGATTACACTGATTTTTGCTTATTTGTATAAAGAATTTGGCAGTATTCCACAGGTCTCACCCTTTTTTATCGGCATCAAAGCAGCGATTATCGCCATCATTTTACAAGCAGTTGTCATCTTTGGAAAGAAAGCCGTCAAAAACAACGTATTAGCAGTCATTGGCATACTTGCATTGGTGGCAGCACTATTGGGAGTCAGCGAAATCATCGCCGTATTGGGCGGAGGAATGTTATCGGTGCTATGGTTTCAGGGGAAGGAACGCTTCCAAAAGCTGCCAATCAATAGCTGGCTCCCCATCCTCCTCTTACAAGCGGGTGTGACCGTCCCTTCTGATTTCACCCTTGGCAAACTCTTTTTCGTTTTCCTCAAAACCGGTGCCTTGCTCTTCGGCAGCGGCTACGTACTCGTTGCCTATCTCGGGGACGAACTCGTCACCAAACTACATTGGCTCACCCAATCGCAACTACTTGATGCTGTCGCCATTGGGCAGTTCACTCCTGGACCTTTATTTACCACCGCCACCTTTATTGGCTACCAATTGCAGGGCATACCCGGCGCAGTAGTAGCAACGATTGGCATTTTCCTACCCTCGTTTGTCTTCGTATGGCTGCTCAATCCGCTCGTACCACGTATGCGCCGAAGCAAAGTCCTCGCCTCCTTCCTCGATGGCGTGAATGTTGCCGCGGTAGCCGTGATGTTAGCCGCTTGTATTCAATTAGGTAGTACCATTGTGCAGGATTGGCGGAGTGTAATCATTGGAGTGGTAAGTTTCTTGCTGGTTTTTTATTACCCAAAACTGAATACGATGTGGATTGTGGTGGGGAGTGCAGTGGCTGGGTGGGGATTGGGTTTATTATAAGTTTGCAAAAAGCAATAAAAATGTTTATTTTAGAGCGTCCATTACACGATGGGCAAAAATAGTTTCCTAGTGCAAAAAATATTAACCGAAAAGCTAAAAATACTGCGCGAATTGTGCCAACAATACGCCGTCAAAACCATGTACGCCTTTGGTTCGGTTTGCACGGACACATTCAATCAAGACAGCGATATTGATTTGCTTATTGTTTTTCAGGATATTAGCATCGAAGCATACACCGATAATTACTTTGAGTTGCATTATAAACTCCAAGAATTATTTCAAAGAGACATTGATTTGCTGACCGAAAACTCCTTATCCAACCCCTTCTTTATCAAACGTATAGAAGAAACAAAGCAATTATTATATGCAGCTTGAAATTCAACGTTACCTATTCGACATTCAGGAATCTATCAGTTCCATCTATGAATACCTGGGGGAAAAACGGGATTTTAATGAATATAAGCAAAATAAGCTACTTCGCCGCGGTGTAGAGCGAGAACTCGAAATCATTGGCGAAGCCACCAGCCGTATTCTCAAGCTCGACCCTGCTATTGCTATCGCTGAAGCCCGCCGCGTTGTAGATTTAAGAAACTGGGTGATACATGGATATGATAAAGTGGACGATGTGATCATCTGGGGTATTATTTCTAAAGACCTGCCAAAGCTGAAAGAACAAGTAGAGACACTCCTATCAGAGTAGCTTCTAATCTCATTATTCCATTGCGCTACCCAAAGCTGAATACCATGTGGATTGTGGTGGGGAGTGCGGTGGCTGGGTGGATTTTTTCTTTGGTATGAGATTTGTAGAAGAGAGGAAAAAGTAGTAATTTTAAAATATATTACACAAGAAGCTATAATTTATATGATAGCTTTTTTTTACCCTTTAAATATTGGCTTATTATGTCTATTGCTCGGTTAGATAATGAAGTTTTTTTCAAAAAGGCTTTTACAGATAGAATTGTCTTCAAGGCTTTCGTAAAAGATATTGTTGGCATTGAAGTAGAACCTGAAAAAATTGAGACCGAAAAGTCGTTTCAACCCAAATTGGGCAATATTAATTTCAAATATGATATTTTTGCTGAAGACGTAAAAAAACGAATCATTATTGAAATTCAAAAAGTAGAATACGACCACAATTTTGATCGCTTTTTACATTATCATTTGCAAGGCATTACCGAGCAACAGCGCACTTCCGATGATTATACCGTTGAGAGAACGGTTTATACCATTGTAGTTGTAACTGCTCCTTATAAGATTAATGAAAAAACAAGAGAAATATATAAAGATGAGGTGCTTATTTCTACTTTAAATCCAAAAAATTTGAAAGGCGTTGAACTTAAAATATTCAATCACGAGCTTATTTTTTTGAATCCTAATTACAAAGGACTTGATACGCCCTCCAACTACCGAGATTGGTTGGATTTAATTTACGAAAGCATTCATAGTCCAGAAAATCCGAACATCAACACCGCAAATGAAGGCATCCGGCGAGCTACAGAAATTATCCAGTACGAGAACATAAGCCCGGAAGAATGGGAACAGTCCAAAATAGAAGTTGGAAAACGTAAAGTAATCAAGTTGGTAGAAGAAGCAGCGGTAGAAAAAGTTGCTAAAAAAGCAATTACAGCAGGCAGTGACAATCAATTTATTGCTCAAATTACAGGTTTGGGTATAGAGCATATAGAGGTTTTGCGAAGTGAATTAGAAAATGAATAAGATACCATTTTAGCCACCATCTTTATACTATAATCCGCCAACTAATAACTCTAAATCGTCAACTTATTAGTATAAACTGCCAACTTATTTTAATAAACCACCGACTTATTTTAATTAGTTGGTAGATAATTAAAATAAACCGGCAGATAATTTTAATTATTCGCTAACTTATTTTAATTAATTGACGACTTACACTAATTATTTGCCTGCTTACACTTATAAATCGGCAACTTACACTAATCAGGTGGCAGTTTACACAAAAAAAGGCAGCGCGATTTGAAATCACGCTGCCTTTTGATGGATACATTAGCCGATTTACGCCTTTGTAGTTGCTTTTTTCACTGGCATAGAATCATCTACATCAAAGCTCCATTCGCCCAAGCGTTTGGGATTGGTGCGAAACAGTGCTTTGAGCAGCGCAGCAGTGGAGCGTACCAGATCACTATAACGAGGCATGTATTTGTCTCGTTCGCGATAGGCTTCTTCCATTTTACGGCGGTAGCCTTCGGCTTCATCGTGCTTGGCTTGTGCATACATGATTTCGGGACCCAGTGTATCCCAAGGGTTGCCTTCCATATTGTGGAGAGGAGAAGCGGGTCCGTCATTCATGTGTTTCTGATAGATTTTTTGTGCGAGATCCAAAATGTCTTTGGCACTGATGGGCAGTTTGATACGCCCGGAGGTTCTTCTTGACATTGGTGTAACTGTTTTTGTAAAAAATGAATTAATTATGTGCTGTAAAAATAAACTTTTTTTTATATATTCCAAATGATGCTTATCTTTTCCGAAAGTTACCCATTAGAGTAGATTGAAGCGGCAGTTATCCCGGAAAAGATTCAATAAGATTGTGCTTATTTGCTCGTTGATCTGTTCTACCAAAAAATACAGTTATAAAAACCATGAAGGCATTACTGCAGCAACTACAACAGCGCAATTTTCAGGACTTGAAAGGCAGTGCGCTGACGATAAAGTTACCCATTGCATTGGATTTGCTCAATGAGGTGATTCGCGTAGTTATCAAGGATGTGGACGTATTGCAAGTAGTGAAAATCACAGATATAAACAATGGGCAAGTAACAATAGATGTGCGAACTAGCATTTTTACCTTTAAAGAGCGCATCATTACGGGGCGCATCATTCGGGAAATAGATGTAGTAAAACCAGCTATTCAAATAGAAATTACCGACGGCTTAGGGTTTGCAGGTCGAAAGTTGGTCGGCATGGCATTACCAGACGGGATGGAATTGGAAAACAAGGTGTTACGTATTTCGTTACGCCATTTTTTATTTGATACGCCACAAAGTCAAGCGTTGTTACAATTTTTAAAAGTCGGAGAATTAGAGACGCGGGCACATGACTTTTTGCTACGACTCTATTTAGAACATTAACACTTAAATTATTTAAATATGCAGGCAATTATCAATCGCATTTTAGCCAACAAACTGGCGGATTTTAAAGGGTTGAATATAGAAGGTACCATCGCAGTAAGCGAGGAATTGCTCAATATGGCACTTACCGATTTTTTAAACCCGAAGACGACCGAAATACCAATAGAAACCCCAACTAACACCGCTACTTCTTTTGACGCACAAGAGTTGTTGAAAAGTGTAAATATAGAGCAAACTCGTATTGAATTGCAACCGCAGAAAATGAATATTCATATTAAGATTACAAAGTGATTAAATCTCAACTCATGCTTTTTGTCAGAAAAATACTTCTTTTTGGATGCTGCATTTTTCTTTTTAATACCCTTGTAGCACAAGATACGACTGCGCTGAAAGCCGCGCTATTGGGACGTTGGGAAGTAATTCGTTATACAGAACAAGGCGTATCGGTGAATAAGAAACAAAATGCGTTGTCACAGGCGCAAGCGGTTTATAATCATATCTCCAATCAGCGCGCATTGACTTATTATAACTATGACGACGACGCTGGTAACCGGCGTACCCGAGCGTACGAGCGTTGGCTAGAACGCGATAGCACACAGGAAACCAATCGTATCACGGAGGCGATAGCCATGCCTTATTTTGCGGTGTTTTTTGCAGATAGTACCTTGTCTGTTTATAATAAAGAGGCAACTACCAATCATATTTTCTTTCCTGAATCCCGACATTTTACATTTTCTCCTACTACGATGAGCCTTGACATTACTTATTCGGGCGGTACAGGTATAGAATGGCAGGCGCAAATTATAGTGCTTACGCGAGAACGAATGCTTTTATATTTGCCAGAGCAAGCGGAGATAGTGGAATTGGTGAAGACGGAATTTTCGCTGCCATAGCAAGGTGATATCTTTTGCAAAAAGGTATTATCTTGCTATGAAAAAATCCAATGCAATTAATTTACACCAGTTGTCTCTTATTTCTTTCCACTTTTTTGTTGTCGCAAAAGCCTTATTTTCAGCAAGAAGTCAATTATAAAATTGCGGTCACGCTCCATGATACGTCTCATACTTTGATAGGTGATATCGCAATAGAATATAAAAATAACGCGCCCAACCGACTTGACTTTATTTACCTCCACTTGTGGGCAAATGCCTACCAAAATCAAAATACCGCTTTCGCACGGCAGCAATTGCGCGTGGGAAGCACCGAATTTTATTTTGCAAAGGACGCAGACTTGGGTGGTTTTTCTAATTTGAACTTTACGATAGATGGACAGCAAGCCATTTTAGAATTACAAAAAGACAATCCTGATATAGCAATCCTTCGCTTACCAAAGCCTTTGGAAAGCGGACAAACGATAACGATTCAAAGCCCTTTTACGTTGAAAATTCCGGCTTCGTTCTCCCGTTTAGGACACGTGGAAAAATCCTATCAAATGACGCAATGGTTCCCAAAACCCGCAGTCTACGACAATAAAGGCTGGCATCCCATGCCTTGCTTGGATATGGGCGAATTCTACTCAGAATTTGGCAATTTTGATGTAACGATTACATTACCAAACAATTATGTAGTAGCCGCAACGGGCGTTTTACAAACGGAAAGGGAAAAGGAATTTTTAAAAGAGCAAGTATAAAAAACGACGGCTCAATTAGCTAACTTATCCAACAATTCAGTTTCTGCGGTGCAAGAGCCTTTCCCTGCTTCTAGTTCTACTCTAAAAACCATTCATTATACAGCAGAAAACGTCCATGATTTTGCTTGGTTTGCCGATAAACGATTTCAAGTACAAAAGAGCGAAGTGACGTTGAATTCAGGCAAAACAGTAGACACTTGGGTCTTCTTTACCCAATTTGAGCAACAGCTCTGGAAGGATGCAGTAAGTTATGTAAACCGCTCTGCAAAATTTTATTCGGACCTCGTGGGCGAGTACGCGTACCCACAAGCGACGGCGGTACAAAGTGCGCTGAGTGCGGGCGGCGGTATGGAATATCCAATGATTACAGTGATTGGCGCGTCTAACACAGCAAAAGATTTAGACATAGTTATCACGCATGAGGTGGGACACAATTGGTTTTATGGGGTATTAGCAAGCAATGAACGTGACCACGCTTGGATGGATGAGGGAATCAATTCTTACTATGAAAAACGCTATACCGAACAATATTATGGTAAAGTAGATGATTTAATCTCGTTACCAAATTTCATTCGGAAAGGTTCGGAAATGAGCCTTAATGAGTTGACTTACCTCTGGCAGGCGCGGCGCAATCTCGACCAAGCTCCGGAAACAACTTCGGATGATTTTACCCCACTTAATTATTTCTTGAATGCCTATGAAAAACCAGCAGTTGCATTACAATATTTAGAAGCTTACCTTGGTAAACCGGCATTTGACGAGGCGATGCAGGCTTATTTTCAACAATGGCAATTCAAACATCCGCAACCAACCGATTTTAGGAAGACATTAGAAAGTAATACCAATAAAAATTTGACGTGGCTATTTAATGGATTATTGTATTCTAACTTAAAACAGGATTATGCCATTACAAATTTAGCAAAAGCGGAAAATTATAAAGTAACCATTACAAATAAAGGTGATATCGCCGGGCCCTTTACACTTTCGGGTTCAAAAAATGGAAAAATAGTGCAAAGTCAATGGTACGAAGGCTTTGAGGGCGAACAATCAGTGGATTTTCCTGAAGGTGATTATGACGAAATAGTAATAGATGCCGAACGTATTACATTGGATGTCAATCGTAAAAACAATCATATCAAAACAGCAGGCGTTTTTCGCAAAATAGAACCCTTGAAACTCAGCTTTATATCCGCACCCGAGAATGATAAACAAACGCATCTCTTCTGGTCGCCGGTTTTTGCCTGGAACAACTATGATAAGTTCATGTTAGGCTTGGGATTCCACAACTACGGCTTTCCATTTAAAAAATTTCAATTTTTGGCTGCCCCACTCTATTCGTTTGCCACAAAAGACATAATCGGAGTGGCGGATTTACAATGGCATTTGTATCCAAAAACGACTGCTTTACAGCGCGTTACGCTTGGTTTGAGCGGGCGTATGTTTCACTTTGACCGCAATTTCCAGGATGGGTATTATTTGAAATATGCACGGCTTGTGCCTTCCATTAACTTTGAATTAGGTAAAAAACAGGCAAGTAATTTTTATCAAAATATTCAATGGCGCACCATTTGGTTAAATACCCAATTTAGTCAAAGAGATGATGAAGGGAAATATGTAGGCACTAATTGGGACGAAAATTTTATACATGAATTAAATTATTTGGGTGAAAATCGTAGAAAACTAAATCCATTTAGTTTGAATGTAATACTGGAACAACAATCTTATAATGATATTCGTGGTAAGCAAAACTACCTCAAAGCATCGCTGGAATGGAAAAGTAGTTTTACTTACGCGGAAGATAAGAATTTCGATGTACGCATTTTCGGGGGTGCATTTTTGGACAATACGCGGCGCAAAGCCGGAAACGTTGCATTAGGTGCGTTCAATCTTACCTCTCAAGGGCTAAATGACTATCGGTTTGACGATTATTATTTTGGCAGAAGGGAGACGGAAGGCATTCGGTCACAGCAAGTTACGATACGAGAAGGCGGTATGAAAAATGTAATAGGCAGTGGTTTTAGTCTCGGCAGAAGTAATAATTATATTGTGGCACTTAATTTTAAAACAGATTTGCCGATGCGCTTACCTTTGAATCTACCGCTCAAACCTTACTTTGATATTGGTTATTTTGACAATGCACAACCCACTGGCGAAGAGGATACCATCAAAGATCAGCTATTATGGAGCGGCGGTATTATGCTGGAAGCTATAGATGATGTATTCGCTATTTACTTTCCATTGATTAATTCTAAAAATATTCAAGACCGATATAAAGAGCGTGGCAATTATCAAACTCGCATTACGTTTACTATTAATTTGCGAAAGCTGAATCCGGTTCGGTTGTTGGAAAGATTGGAATTTTGAAATTATAAAATGAAACAATTATTCATTTGAATGAATAGTTTTCGGTTGTGCTTCTAACTTTAACTCTTCTTTTGCAAAAAAGAAAAATTGTTTCAAAAACTTACCGAATCCCATTGCAAACATCATATCAGCGAAGGTTCGGAGTTCATTTCGGATGCCGTACCACAGGCTCCATTTCACAGTTTTGTGCGTGTTGGTGGCAGATTGCGGCATCCAATATACTTTTTTGTCCTCTTCGTACATATAATTATTAATCGCTGCTTCGAGTTGCCAGCCTCTTATTTCTTCTTCAAACACGCGCTCCAAGTCGCTTTTGCGTAAAATGCGCTCGCCGGTAAAAAGGGTGTCTGCGCGATTCCATTTCACAAAAAAATATGCATTTACCCGACGTAATAACAGCATATCAATATCACTATGATTTTGTAATGCTTGAATCGCTTCTTCTATTTCTTGATATTGTAAATTTTGTAAATCCGCATCTAATAGTAGAATAAAATCCCCGGTAGCTCGCTTAAGACCTTGATGAACCGCACCGGATTTGCCCAAATTTTGGGGAAGGCGCAGGAGTTGGATCGTAGGAAAACGCTGCTTGATTTCAGCAGATTGGTCTTCTACGGAAGCATCGTCTACGCAGATAATTTGAGTGATGTTGCGTGTTTTTATAACTTCTTGTAGGACTTGGTAAAGGCGCGCTCCTTCATTATAAAAAGGAATAATGCAAGTAACTTGCGGCTTGGTATTCATAATTATAGTTTGGTTTGTTTGGGAACAAAAGGCTTAAAAGTCATATAGAACGCGTGGAGGGAAGCAAAGTTGGCATTACAAACCTATAAGTTTTTTAGAAAATAAGTTTATAAATATCATAGTGCTTAAGTAACAAGCATATTTAACTTATAATTTTCACGCAAAGCCGCAAAGAAACAAAGTTCTGACAGTCAAATAGTTAAGTCCTTTACAAACTCCGCGCCTCTGCGGTTTAAACTTGCTCGACCACTTAATCTTGTAAATTTTAATTTATAATTCGTACAATTCAATCGGCAAATCATCGGGATCCGCGAAAAACGTGAATTTTTTTTGCGTGTATTCATCTATGCGAATCGGTTCTACTATGATATTTTTCTGTTGTAATAATTGTACTGCCGCTTCTATATTTTCTACTTGAAACGCCAAATGCCGCAGCCCGCTTGCTTCTGGTCGGCTTGGTCGCGCCGGTGGATTTGGAAATGAAAATAATTCTATCACATATTGTCCACTCAATGCTAAATCTAATTTATAAGATTGTCGCTCTGCCCGATACACTTCTTGCAAAATTGTCAAGCCCAATATTTCCGTATAAAATGCTTTTGACCGCTCATAATTCGAACAAATAATGGCAATGTGGTGAATGGATTGTAGAATAGGATTCATGTTATTTAATTATTCATTACTCAAAAAGGTTCATCTTGTTGCATTCTATCTAAGCGATTTACCCGCGCTTTAATCGCGCCTGTAGTCCGGTCAAAATAATGGGCTAACTCTTTGATGGACGTACCTTTGAGGTATAAGTTCATCAGTTCTTCGTCGGCATCGTTCGTCCAAGCGCGATACGTGGCGTAGTCCTTTTGTTTAGTTGGCTCTTTTGAATAGGTTTGATGAGCTGAAAAACTGGAATCATTCCAATTGGAAGTATCATATTGTGTTGATTTTGAGCTACTTTGGGGTTGTACAATATTGATTTTAGAATGCGGAGCCAATGCTCTGGGCAGATTGAGCAGGTTCTTCGTGCGCGTAGCGGCTACGTAAAGCAAATTGATTTCTTCTGCGAGTTTTTGAGGGTCGAGTTCACCGTTTTTAGCTTCATTCACTCGTTTTATAATATCGAGTTCTTTTATAAAATCATTTTCCAGTGTGACTTCATCATATTCCATGCCTTTGCAGCGGTGTACGGTGGAAAATATCATATCGGCTTGCTCCTTTTGATTATCCGCTACGTGGCGTTCTTTTACTTCTTTTATTAAATTAGGTAAATTTTTACCATATTTATTTACAATCTCCAACATACTACCCAACTCTGCATCTTCCGTTTTTTCAATGTATTCTTCCAATTCTATAATACTTTTCATGGACTTAATCAATTCATCCCGAATTAAATGCGTTTTTCCATTATATAAATTTAAAACATCGTACAACGAAGCGCCTTCATCTGCATACGTATAAGAATTGATATTTCCTTCAAAATAAACGCTGCCAATTTCCTTTTTTTCTATTAATAACTCAATGGCTTTTACCAGCAAAAAAAGATTGGTGCGAGCGAGTGTAGCTCTGGTTTGCACGGTGTTATGTTTGCCTGCTCCAACAATTGGAACGGACTTATAAGGCAAAAAATGCTTTTTCCAGTCAAGAATCCGCATTGCCAGCAGTGCTATTTCTGGGTCGAATCGAAAACTCGTACTCAATTGATAATCAGGAAAATCTACGCGTTCCAAAGAGTTGACCGCATAGCGCCAACCGTAAATTTGTTGATGCGTATCGCCTACGATGACCTTCGTTGTTTTTTGTTGCATAAACACGTCGAGCATAGCGGAAGAAGCATCTTGTCCTTCATCAAATAAAATATAATCATAATGTAATTTCGGATTCGATAATTGAAACTTTTTTAAATAAAAATCATGAGTGATATCAATTTCTCGATTTTCCATTTTAGCAAGCAGCACGCGTGTGAATTGCAAAATACTTTCATAAAAATGGGTGACAAACGCTTTGGCTTTTGCATCGGTAATCGTATCTAAATAGTTCAATTCCTGCACTTTACGAGCCGCACTATTGCAAAAATAAGCAGCAAATTTATTCACATGATTCGCTATGATGTAAGCAGCGTGTTTATCTTGATATCCGCTCAAACCCAATATTTCTTTGAGTTGATAAGTTTTATAACCCGGCGTTATTTTATAATTTTTTCCTTTTACGGCATGATGAAACGCTAAAGAATGCGCGGTTTCTACTTGTACATTGGTCAGTCCGGCTGCTTGAAAGCGGCGGTCAGCTTCCAATTTCACCGATTTATTAAACGCTAAATACAGCAAGCGTTTGTCGCGTGGCTTCGCTTTGGCGTATTCTAAAATAGTGGTCGTCTTGCCAGAACCCGCTACGGCGTTGATTTTGATGTCGCCGATGGTGGCGATAATTTGTTGTTGCTCGTCCGTCAGTTGCATACTGCACAAAATTTAAATATCATAAAAATGCGGCACATTTTTGGAATGCGCCACATTTAGTTATGACGCTCATTGCAACAAAAAGTATTGAAAAAAGCTTATGGACAAGCCACTTTTGTGTAGGTTTCTGTGTATTGTGCGAAATTAGGGTCTTTCATTTTTAAATTGCCATCCATTTTTTCGTCTACGAGTTCTCCTGTTTTGCGCATGAGTTGCTCGCCTTCCGTTTTAAACATTACCTCTTCTGTTTGATTACTACCTTCTATTACATACGTCCAAACAGCACTGATTTCATTGCCATTTCGCGTACCTTTCAGGGTTCCTCTGCCGCTATCTTTTTCAAATGGAATCCAATTCATATCGCCGATGATGTCATTTCCATTTACTACGAGTTTCACTGTTGTTACATCCTGACCCACGCGATATTCATAGCAATACGTACCATCCATAAGTTCGGCTGCAACAGGAGGTGGTGGAGGTGGCACTTCGTTTACAGTAGTGTCTGCCGATTTTGGCTGATTTTGACAGGCATTCAAACATAAAAAAAGACCGAGTGTAAATAAGGATAAGATGTTTTTCATAAATTTTATTTAGTTGTGATGTAAATAGAATATAAAATAAGTTTTTTTAATGTATTTTTTGCATGGAAAAATATAATGAGCGTAAAAATCCGCCTTATCCGCGTCATCCGCGTTCCAATTAATGTAACACGGGCTGCAAAAAGTGCAAGAAGGCTTATATAAACAAATTTATTATATAATGTAGTTAATTAATTTCATTTTTAATTTTAATAATAACTGGTTTAAATCCCGATTATTTTTGACAATAAACAAGCGTTCGCTGGGAAAATTTGATTCCTTTATACTTTTAAAAACTGCTGGACGCGTCTTTTTATTATAATTTAAAATCCATTTGTAAAATATCCAATCCCAGCGTTCCGGGCAGCCTTCGGTTATGTCGGGTCGTTTTGCGAAGCCCAATTTATTACTTAGAATCCGTTTTGTAACGCCTAATATGCAGCGCCAAGTAGGAAAATCAAAAAAAACAATCGTATCAGCACGAGCTATGCGCTGGCGTAAGGTGCCGCCATAATTGCCATCCATAATCCAGCGTTCTTTTGCAACTAATTGATTGACAGTTATTTGCCATTCCTCTTTAGATGTTTCTATCCAGTCTGGCTGCCAGTATAATTTGTCTAAATAAATTAACTCATGTGTTGGAAAAATTTGATGCAGCCGACGGGAAAAGGTGGATTTACCCGCACCGCTACAACCGATAAGGAGTATTCTTTCCATATCTATTACAATCGAATTCGACTTCAATACTCAAATTTATACTTTTTTATCACAATGCTATGCAACCGTCAAAATGCTTTTTGCAGTTGAACATCTCTGCGTGAAAATACGATTTATAAAAGTGTATTGAATCATTTAAACCAAAAATTGAATCATTATGGGTGATGTAAAGCATTATCAAAATTCGGCGGAAGCCATTAAAAAAATTAGAGAAATCGCAGAGTCTACTAATATTGGAATGTTGTGTACTAATCTGACCGAAATGCCAATTTCTACCTGCCCAATGGCAACTCAAAAAGTAGAAGACGATGGGGAAATCTGGTTCTTGAGTGGCAAAGATAGCAGTCATAACAGGGATATTAAGAAGGACGAGCGCGTACAGTTGATTTATGCAAATCCAGGCAGTTCTTCATTTTTATCATTATATGGCACGGCTGAAGTTTCGCACGACCGCCAAAAAATAGATGAAATGTGGACGAATTTGGCAAAAGTGTGGTTTCCAGAGGGCAAAGAGGACCCGAATCTGTCGCTTATTTGCGTCAAACCTGAGGAAGGTTATTACTGGGACACGAAAACCAATAAAATGATCGCTTTCTTGCAAATGGCAGTTTCCGTGGTGACCGGTAAAATGGCAGATGGCGGCATAGAAGGCAAGCTTAAGCCTTGATTTGTAAGATTTTAGGATTATCTTGATACAGCGTTTAGTAAGATTTAAAATATAACTGTTAAAATGTAAAGTCAGGGTACGCCTGCTTATAAATTAACGTTTAGAACGATATACAACACGTTATTAGCAGTCGCCTGACCATTTCGGTGGTCGGGCGATTTTTTTTAATTTATTACATTCCCATTACTTCCGCAACTTCACTCTTACTATCTGCATATCATTCGTCACATATAACGTTTTGTCATCATCCGCCAGTGCGCAGTTGGAAGCCGCTTCTTGCAAATGAATTTTACCAATCAATTTACCTTCAGGATTTATAATAGAAATACCGCCCGGTCCGGTGCAGAAGAGATTGCCATTTTTATCCACTTTCATTCCATCCGGTGAGCCTTTTTGGGTAGCCGCTTCTTTGGAGGCATCATAAAAAATACCACCCGAAACGATACTGTCTACGCCCAATTCATAGCGATACCAGTGTGGTTTATCGCCATCCGAATTGGCAACATATAAATATTTATTATCCGGCGAAAGTGCAATGCCATTTGGACGTGTAATGGAATCTATAAGCAATGTTACTCTTCCATCTGGGGCAACTTTATAAACTCCCTGATACGGCGTTTCTTTCGTCGAGTCTTCCATCTGTTTTGGCAAACCGTAAGGTGGGTCTGTGAAATAGAGATTTCCATTTTTATCAAAGCAAGCGTCATTTGGACTATTGAATTTCTTACCGTTGTAATTATTAGCGATGCTTATAAAATTAGGTTTGGGCGCGCTGATCGGAGCATCCATGAGTGCCATACGCCGTTCGCCATGCTGACATAACACAAGGTTTTCTTCATCATCTAATAACAAGCCATTGGAGCCGGGTTCGTTGCTGTATGCGTCCGTACCCATGTAGCCCGAAGGCGTGAGGTACACTTCCGCGCCTTTTTCCGCCGTCCATTTATACACCGTATTCTTCGGCACATCTGAGAAAAGCAACATATTTTGACCAGCTACCCACACCGGACCTTCGCTCCATTCGTGGCCTGTGGCAATGATTTCCGCTTTTGCATCCTCGGAAATAATAGCGTCTAATGCCGGATCGTATCGTTCGACAGGAGATTTTTCTTTCATTTCGGGAGTGGAATTATTATTATTACAAGCAATAAAAATAAGAAGTGTAAATAAAGAGAGATATTTCATGTGTAATGGATTTTAGGCGATATGAATTTCAGTATATTATTCAAGTCCTCGTGTCATTCAAAATTTATACCGTTCCCTTCATACAATTCGGCTTGAAATTTATCTTCAAATCGAATTTTAGCATCTTGAGTACTTACTTTAGCCCCTGGAAAACTTTGCCTGAAGGTCAAGGCTATAACAGCAATTATTTTATACCCGGAAAAATCAAGTTTCTCTTTAAATTTTTCGATGGTAATTTCCAACTGTTCTTTTGCCTCCTTCCTTGCTGAACTACGCTGACCAACTTTTACCTTTTTAATATCGGCAAAATAAAACATATCTTGACTGAACGAGGCAATATCGCACTTTCTATGTGTATCTTCTTGAAATATACAACTATCTATAGCCAAAAAATTCAAAGCCTGTTTATTGGGATTCTTAATTTTTAAATGCCCTTCATTTTCATTATAAACAATAAAACATTTTTCTGTACTTGTCCCATCTTCAGAAGAAGGGTCACAAATCTCAAAATATACCGATAATTCTTCAAACAAGCAATTATCATTCATACAGTTTGAAAACTGGGTAACAATTTGTTCTTTCATGGAATTATGCACTGTATATCTCCATAATCTCGTCAAATACGGACATAATATCCTCGGAGGCTTCATCCAGCTCGCTTTCTGATATGACTCCCGTTTCACGATTAAAAATGTTTCTTATTTCGGAGGAAGATAAGTAATATGCGCCAAAATTTATAGGATTAAGCCAATCTGAAGTCCCAATTGTTGAACTGATTTTTTGATCTACTTCGTGGTCTTTAAACTTTTCCGATGTTCTAAATGCAAATAACAGATTATTTGCCGATGTCAAAATATAAGGACTATGAGTTGTTATTATTACTTGATTATATTCATTTGTATTTTGAAATAATACGATTAGTTTGAGCATTTCGTTTTGCGCTGACGGATAAAGGTGTGCCTCCGGTTCTTCAATCACTATAAAAGCAGGCTGCTTTTCCAGTATCAATACAAACAATTGCAAAAGTATCCAAATAGATTCTTGTTGTCCTGATGATGCAAAATCAAGTTTTATTGGTTTTGAAAACTTCTCGGAATGCAATCTTTCTCCATTTGCATCAACCCGATAATCTGCTTTTAGTATATTTTTTAATTTCATCCGAAATTCACGAGCCTTGACATTTTCTGTATTATCTACCAATAACTCAAACTCTTCAATTACTTCATCCAATGTTTTACCAAATAGAACATCCTCCTTTATTTTATCGATTCGCTCGAAAAAATCTCTTACAAAAAATTCAAAATAGGATTTTCTCTCCCGAGTTGATTTCTCGTCATCAATGATGCTATTGGCAACAATTTCATCAATAATCCCAGCATTTTTAAATTCGTCAACCAATCTGCTTTGATGCGATTGTTTTAAAGAAGAAAGTAAACTTCTACCAGCAGGAACGTAATAAAGCTGTTGATGGCTTATATTATTATCATTTCCAAATAACTGATTGATCCGTTTATCAATTTCTACACGCAATTTTCTTATTTCATTGTCTTCCCTTCGTCGAATAATGCTCTCTGCACTGGTCTCACGAGCAACAAAACCATTTCCATTCTTATTTTTCAGATTATTTTGTTGAAGTAAAAATTGATTCCAACTTCCAATTAAATGATAGAATTCAGTGTTAAACCACTGTTGAGCAAATTCAACTATAATAGAACCATTACCATCAGGGCTAATATTAACCCAACTCTCTCTTTTATACTCATATTTCAAATCAAAATCATCATACTTTGTAGAGCCAAAAAATGTATAAAATCTTGCTTTCACTTTTGGTATCAACTTTCTTTGGGTTGCATTTCTTTCATTCATTTGAAGATTAGTTGATAGCTCATGTTCTTCCAAACACTTGAGTACATCTTCTCTCAAAGACTTAAAAAAATAAATCAGTTTACTGATTGTACTTTTACCGCTTGCCTGCTGACCAATAAGAATGAGGACTTTGGGGATCTCCAATTGTTCCAAATTTTCTATGGGTCCAAAATTCTTTATACTTAGTTTATGCATTTATCTCCAAATTTGTTTAAATGTTTTCTATTTCGCAAATTACGCTATAACTTCCAATTTTGCAATACGATCAATTTTCTAATTCCCTAATTCCCACCCACGCCATCAATCCCATCCCCACTTCCAGCGCGCGCTCATCCACATCAAATGTATTCGTATGAATCGGCGAGGTAATCCCTTTTGTAATATTCCCCGTTCCCAACCGATAAAAACAAGCAGGCATTTGTTGCGAATAATAAGCGAAATCCTCTGCCGTCATACGTATGGGAAGTTCGACTACATTTTCTGCGCCGAGAAATTCTTCCGCATACGTGCGCGTACGCTGCGTAAGCGCAGGCTCATTATACAGCACCGGATAACCGACTTTGATGTCAAAATCCACGCTGCCACCCATGCCTTCGGCGATTCCATTAGCAATATTTCTCATGCGTTCGTGGGCTTCCAAGCGCCATTTTTCGTGCATCGTGCGGAAAGTGCCTTCGAGTTTTACTTCGTTGGGAATGATATTCGTCGCGCCGCCAGTGGAGTTTATTTTGCCAAACGTGAGGACGGAAGGAATCGTCGGGTCGCCATACCGACTCACGATTTGCTGCAAAGCGGTAATAATGTGCGCCGTGATAACCACCGGGTCAATGCAATCGTGCGGGAGCGCGCCATGTCCGCCTTTGCCCGTTACCGTCACATAGAGTTCATCGGCGGAAGCCATGTAGCTGCCGGGGCGCATCCCGATTTTGCCCACTTCCAGCGGTGGGTGTACGTGCTGCCCAAAGATGCTCGTGGGTTTCGGATTTTCTAAAACACCTTCTTGAATCATGAGCGAAGCGCCGCCGGGAAAGAGTTCTTCTGCGGGTTGAAAAATCAATTTTATCGTGCCTTCCAGTTCATCTTTAATTGTATTCAAAATTTTGGCGACGCCGAGCAGAGAAGCTGTGTGTACGTCGTGCCCGCAGGCGTGCATAACGCCCTCATTTTGAGATTTATACGCAATGTCATTTTTTTCTAAAATTGGAAGCGCGTCCATGTCGGCGCGGAGAGCGATAACTTTTTGTTGCCAATTTTTACCTTGAATTAAAGCGACCAAGCCGTGTCCGGCGATACCGTTTTGAAAAGGAATGCCAAATTCGGTGAGTTTTTGGGCGATAAATTTTCCCGTTTGTACTTCCTGAAAGGACAACTCTGGATGCTGATGCAAGTGGCGGCGGATTTGTACAATTTCGGCAAAATATTGTTGGGCAAGTGCTTTTATCGTTGCTTTCATGGATTTTTCTTTTATTTTTTTGCTCAAAATGTAAAATTTTCGACCAAAATTTGACCAGTATAAAAAGTGGTACGAATGATTTTGCTAAAAATTTTCTATTACCATTTGAACTTTAGACAGATTATATTTTTAGAATTTTATGTAGCAATAGATAATTCTTAAATGCAAAAATTATAGCAAACCTTCGGTTAACAATTTCATAAACCCTTTTTCATTGCTATTCAAGAAATTGGGTTATACCTTTGCGACAACAAATTACGATTGATACAAATTTCATATTAAACAAAATCTTTCAACCTCAAATACGAAATCATCATGTTAAAG
>Ga0163145_1000141_pt1 | contig 32549 bp, 27 predicted proteins | sample OliLakLV9_FD_161683 | JGI IMG/M metagenome (GOLD analysis project Ga0163145, IMG submission 161683) | Freshwater microbial mat bacterial communities from Lake Vanda, McMurdo Dry Valleys, Antarctica - Oligotrophic Lake LV.9 | ecosystem: Environmental > Aquatic > Freshwater > Lake > Microbial mats... | reverse complement strand
CTCTTCGGCCTTGGCTGCCGACTTAGCGGTGGGAGACAGTGGTTGGCATTGCATTCAACAGCCCGTGAGGGTAAGAACCTAAGGTTCTACCCTCACACTCCCGCTGACCCGTGAGGGGCCCCCCCCACCCCCCGTGCAACTAAAGCTCTCCACGAGAACGGGTAAGTTATTTACTCGGCGGAGGGGCCTTCTTTACGACCCCCCCGCCCTCTCTTCGACTGCTCGTGCGGCGGTTTATTTGGAGGGACGCAAGTTGAGTAGCTCCTCGGGGGAGGCGAGCATATCAATGGCGACAAAGAAGATTTCGCCCTGGGTGTTGAGTGCGAAACGCCAAGCAATGTTCATCGCCACATTGACCCCAAACCAAGGCGTTTGGACTTTGCCGGTGATTTTGAGTTGCTTGGAGCCGTCGTTTTGGACTTCACAAATGCCCTGTTCTGGCAACATATTGAGACCTTGGGCTTCTTCGCGCATGTAGCGGATGATCCCTTCACGGCCCACAATCGGTTGTTGGAAGGGCGGCTGTAAGGAACCTTCAGGGGCAAAAAGCGCGGCAGCAGTCTCAAAGCGGTCTTCGTTCATCGCCTCAAAATACCCCAGGACGGCGGGTTCGGTGATGCCTTCGAGGGTCTTGGTTTTGGGGGCGGGTTCGGGACGGATGAACTTGGGGTCGAGTTCCTTGACCGGGGCATTGTCGGCCTTTAGGGGGTCATAGCCCATGTCCACTACCGTATTCCGCAAAACCGTAATCTGTTGACCACCATCCAATTTCTTAATCCGGTTGAGCAGGGTCTCGGCTTCCGGGGTCATTTTGTAGTCTTCGGGAATGGGCGCAACGACACCCTGAGCCATCAGTTCACCCAAGCGATACCAGAAACCGAGCTTGGTGTTGACGCTGAAAACACCATAGGTCCGGCTGAACGGGGTGTCGGCACGACGGGCAAGGTCTACCATCACCTGAGTTTGGTCAGGGCGGGACATCTGCTTGATCTCAGTCAGCAATCCCTCCGCCAATTCCATCCGCGCTGCACCAAGGGCCGCACGGGTAATCGAACGGCCCGTCTCGGTGTAGGCGTACCAGAGTAAAGCGAGTTGGTCCTCAAGGTTGAGTTCTTGAAAACGGGTCAGGATGTCCGGGATCGCACTGGGAGCCTGGGTTTCGAGAAAAATGCCCCGGACTGATTCAAGAGTAAGCGACATGGGTATCTCCGATTGGTTTTCGCACCTACCCTCAGCCTAGTACCGTTTTCAAGTTTATTAAGAAATATTACAAAGAATTTTACGAGATTCGATCGCGGTCTGATGATCACGACCCACCCAGAAACCCACGCTGTGACCTGTGGGAATGGGTGGGGTTAAAAAATCAAGTTTTGGGGGGCCGCACGGCCCTTGTATTCTTCAGGCGGAAAAGCTGCTACTGCTTACTTGATGCGCGGACCGGCGTTCAACGGTTCAACATTAGCATCAGTTTGGGGTCCTTCCCCTTGCTTACCTTCCGCTTTGGCCCAATCGGGATTAGCCCAGTCCGGGGTGTCGGCGGATTCCCAACCAGCGGGCCGCTTCGAGTTGTACCAAGCAATCGAACCGATAACCACTGCTGCGATGAAACCTAAGGCGAGTACGCCCCAAAAATAAACCATTGCCGCCACCTCCGAGTACGCTTACACATAGCTTACTCGATTGTATTTACAAAACATTACACACTAAGAGAGATTTTCTGTTAGGCTCCGTTCCGTCGTCATGAGCTTGACAAATTCAGCAAATAGATAGTCTGCGTCATGAGGGCCAGGGGAAGCTTCGGGGTGGTACTGGACGGAGAACACAGGGAGGTCGCGGTGGCGTAACCCTTCAATCGTCTGGTCGTTGAGGTTATGGTGGCTCACCGCGACCGGGGCTTGGGCCAAGGAAGCATCGTCTACGGCGAAACCGTGATTCTGGCTGGTAATCTCGACACTATTGGAGACGGCGTACTGGGAGGGCTGGTTGAGGCCCCGATGCCCAAATTTCATCTTGTAGGTCGTGCCGCCGAGGGCCTGACAGAGGATCTGGTGGCCCAGACAGATGCCAAACATCGGCTTGCCCTGGGTCAACAGTTCCTTGGTCGTCGAGGTTCCATAGGTAATGGCAGCGGGATCGCCGGGACCGTTGGACAGGAAAATTCCGTCGGGTTCGTAGGCCAAAATCTCCTCAGCTGTTGCCGTACCGGGGACGACAAAGACCCGGCAACCGTGGGCCACCAAGCGGCGCAGGATGTTGTGTTTAATGCCAAAGTCGAGGGCGACCACCCGCAGGGGCTGGGTTTGGGGATGGGGATGGGCGAATTCCCACTCGGGGGCTGTGGCTGCGGTCCATTCGTAGGCACTGGGGGTCGTCACTTGCGGCACCAGATCTAGCCCGTCCATCTGGGGTGCCGCCTGGAGGTGTTGTTGTAGATGGGCGGGGTCCAGATGCGTCGAAATCACCCCATTCATCGAACCGTGGTCGCGTAGATGGCGGGTGAGGGCACGGGTATCTACCCCGGTAATCGCCACGACCTGCCACTTCAACAAATACTCCCGCAAGCTACTGGTGGCCCGCCAATTAGAAGGATATTCACAAAAATTCCGACAGACTACCCCCTGGACCCAGGGCCGCAGGGACTCGGTGTCCTCACCATTGATGCCCGTATTGCCCAGTTCAGGATAGGTAAAAGTGACAATCTGTCCGCAGTAGCTGGGGTCCGTCATGACTTCTTGATAGCCTGTCAGCCCGGTGTTGAAGACCAACTCGCCCACCGTCGTCCCCGCCATCCCGCAACTCTGACCCCGAAACATCGTACCATCCGCCAACATCAAAACCGCCGGGACCACGGGTGTACCTCAAAATCCACTTTCATCAATGTATCCCGTGCCTCGGGTAGATTGCATATTTTCCTGAGTTGCGGCGTATATGATGCTGAATGATTTAGAGATACTATCGCTTTGAATCATTCCCCTACCCTTCTAATTTGAGGTGAATTTATGATTGATGAATGGCTAGTTAGTCTCGTGGTCCCCGGTACTACCCCCGGGCTAGAACCCGTCTATACAATTGGCGTCGGGGCTGCGACTCCCTTGACCGCTGGAATTATTCTCCAGGCTAACTACGTGCTCTCTACGCGAGCAGGTATGATCCAGATTATAGAACGGGATAATGGACAGGTTGTCCGGGTCAACCGCATCGGCCCAAACACCAGGGTCTATCTTGAGGGACCGGCCTCCAAGATACCTAGCCAAGTGATGACAGTTGCTGGGGAGCAGCAGGTGCCATCTATCAATAAGCAAGGCGAGCTTTTATCTTTACAACAGGGTTCAGTTGCAGATGGGACCCACCGCCCCAACTGCTATCAGATGCAAGCCCAGATTGTTTATTCCTATCAACTCGCTGGGGCTGAGCCGATACAGTATGAGGTTTGTGCGCTCAATGGACCCTGTAGCGTCTACACCTATGACAATGCCGGTGTACGCGTACCGCTCTCTGAATTGCCAATGGGCTTCAAGCAGACCATACCTTTCACACTAGGGACTCCGATTCCGCCTGCAACCTCAATGGGAGCAGCGGATTTTGTTACCTTTGGTGCACTCCTAAACCCGGTAACTTGGACTTTGAACTAAGGCTGGCTGGGGAAATCAGTACAGAGGTCCCGGTCTTCTAACGGGACCTTTGGATTGTAGGTGAGATAGTCCTGTAGGTGGGCACAGCTTTCCTGGAGTAGATAGCGGGGACTAGTTTGTGGGTCCTGCCAGAAAGATATGTTCCCCTCCTCATCCCCAGAGACCAAGGTTTTGCCCTGGGGACTGAAGGTAATGACTCTGATCGCACTATTATGCCCATGAAGAACGGCAATTGGCTGACCGCTCGGGTGCCACAGACGTACCGTACGGTCATTACTCCCGGAGGCAATCATTTGACTATCGGGGCTGAAACTGACACTAGTAACCTGGTCGGTATGCCCCTTGAGGATGGTCTGGAGCTTGCCATTGCGCTGCCAAAGAAAAACTGTCTGGTCAAGACTAGCGGCAATGATCCACTGTCCATCGGGGCTGAACGTGGCATCCCGAAACTCGTTTCTGGGTCCACCAACTAAGCGCTGGTGTAAGTTTCCCTGACGGTCCCACACCCGCAGGGTGGAGTCAAAGCCCGAGGTGATGAGCAGATGCTGTCCATCGGGGCTAAAGCGCAGGGTCCGTAGGGGTTTCGTCTCCGTGGCGAAGGACCCCAGGGGTTGACCTGTGCGGCTCCAGAAGTAGACCGTACCCCCAAGGCCAGCCCCAGCTAGCGTCTGACCGTCGGGGCTAAAACGCAGGTTAGCGATGGATTCGGTTAGCTCGATTTTGACGAGGGACTGGTCTGGGGTCCAAAGACGCAAGGTCTTGTCATTCCCGCCCACTGCCAGGGTGCCATCGGGGGCGAGCGAGGCCGTCAGGACTTCGACCGGCAACGTAATCGTCCGTAATAACCTGCCATCAGGCCGCCAGACATGAATATGTTTATCAAGGCTAGTGGTTGTCAAGGCTTGGCTGTCAGGTTGGAAACTGATGTCCGTTAGGCTTCCTTGGTGACTTGCGCGGGTCCGTAACCAAGGCGGAGCCAGATTCCAGAGCCGCACCGTTGTGTCATTACTGCCTGAGGCAAGTAAATTACCTCGGGGCGCGAAACTGAGGCTTGTCACTAGCGAGTTATGACCCCGGAGGACACTCAGGAGCGTCCCATCCCGGCTCCAGAGCCGAATCGTTTTGTCGTAGCTACTAGAAGCCAAGGTCAGGCCATCGGGACTGAACTCTACGCCCTCCACCGAGCCGTCATGCCCCACGAAGATTTGAGGAGCCTTCCGGCCTGTGAGGTCCCAAAGGCGGAGGGTATTGTCTGAACTAGCACTGGCGAGAGTTTGACTGTCGGGGCTGAAGGCGACTTGCCATACCCCTTCGCGGTGGCCCTGCAAAACTTTAACCAGTGTCCCATCGCGCCGCCAGAGCCGGATCGTCCGGTCCCAACTGGCGGAGGCGATCCACCGACCGTCTTGACTAAACCGCACGCCCATTACCTGAGCGCGGTGACCCGTGAGGATCTTGAGCAGTTTTCCATCCCGAGTCCAAAGCCGCAGCGTCTGGTCCTTGCCTGCTGAGACCAATTGCTTGCCATCAGGGCTGAAACTAAGCCCCCAGATGTTCTCTCGGTGTCCCTGGAGGGTCCGTTGGAGCGTCCCGTCTAAATTCCACAAACGAATCCGGCCTTGGGCATCCCCAGCCGCCAGGGTCTTGCCATCCCCGCTAAAGCAGAGGCTCGACACCGCCGCACCCTGCCCAATCTCGCGCAACAGCCGACCATCAGGCCGCCAAAGTCGGATGGTTTTATCCCAGCTAGCGGTAGCCAGGGTCCCATCCCGACTGAAACTGACACCACTGATCACATTGCGGTGTCCTTCGAGGCGGTTGGTCTGCTGGAGGGTGTAGAGGGCTTCTTGGAGAATGTGGCGCGTAGCTGTGCGTAGGTTTGATGGCGCGGTCCAAATCCCTTGGACTAATTGCTCGGCGTGGACACTATCAACGAGAGCTTCGAGTTGTTGAGAGCTGGCAAGACGCAGCTGAGCCGAGGTGACCAGGGTTGCCACTTGGCGTTCCTGGGACTGGAGCGACTGCCAGTAAGCCACCCCCGCCAGACCCAAAGCCATCACCGCTAGGGTACCTAGGGCCATCGCCAGCCAGCGGGCTTCTTGAAGTCGTCGTCGCGCTACTTGCTGTTCACTTTCGCGTTCGGCTAGACAACGGTCAATAAAAATTTGCTCTAGGGGCGACATCCGGTCGCTGTACTGCAACCAGAGTCCCTCGGCTTGGGCTAGCGGTAGACCGCGCAAGAGATAGTCTGGCTGCTGCCCCTGACTCTGCCAAAGCGCGGAGGCCCGTTCCAGACGGCGCAGGTTGTGCAGGAGGGTCCGGTTCTCTTTGAGCCACTCGCGCAGGGTAGACCAACTGCGAATCAGGACTTCATGGGCCACTTCCACCGTCCCGTCTTCGTTTTGACCCCCGGCGGACCCGACCACTACCAACTTCGCGGCAATCAAGTAGTCGAGGGTCCGCGCCACCAATTCTGGGGGGAAGCGTGGGGCGGCAAGTCGGGCGCGGGGGACCCGGCGGCGGGTGTCCTCAGTCCCCTCCCCGAGTTGGACGAGATCCAGTAATAACCACCGGGTACATTCTCGCGCTGCAAGATCTAAGGCAGTGTAGGCGGCCTCGGCTTTACGTTCCAAGGCTCCCCGAAGACCACCAATCTGTTGCCGGTAAGCTGCTAATGTCAAGGTCCCCTGGCTGCGTGCCTCCCACAACTGCTCAAGTACGAACTCTAGGAGCGGTAAATTACCGCCAGTGGTACTGAGTTCTTCCAGTAGGACCTCCACGAGGTCCGGCTCCACCTCCAGACCAACGCGGAGAGCCGGTTGGAGGATGACTGCCCGGTATTCTTCTCGCTTCAAGTGGGGCGGGACTAGGACTGCTGCTTGCTGGAGGTAAGGGGCCAGACCAGGAACCGCCAAGGCCGAGGTCATATGGTCGCCCCGGAGGGTAATGACTAGCTTAAAGTTCGCCGCACTCGCCAAGGCCGTCAACAGCAGATTTAAAAAGAGCCGCCGTTGGTCCTCGGGGGTCACGGTAAATAGCTCCTCAAATTGGTCTACGACTAGAACCACGGTCGGTTGTTGGGCCAGCCACGCGTGGAAGTCTTGCGTTGTATCCAGTTGGGCAAGAGCCGTAAGGGGTTCTGTACCAGGTCGCATACTCTTGACCCACCACTGCTCACTGCGGGGAAGTTTGCCTTGCCGTAGCCTTGCCATCAACCCGGCCTGCACCAAAGACGACTTGCCCGAACCCGAGGCCCCGACCACCGCCAGAAAAGGCTGGGATTGAACCAGGGTCAGAAGGCTTTCGACGAGGGCCTCGCGTCCATAAAAAAAACCAGCTTGGGCTGCAGTAAAGGCCCGCAGGCCCATGTAGGGACAGATCCCAAGATCTAAGGCGGTGGGTTGATAGTTACGGTGGGTGTAGGGCAAGACCTCAATTACGCCCTGGGTGCCCGTTAGCCAAGTCTGTACCCCTGGACACTGCTCTTCTAATTGACTCAGCCACCGCGATGCCGTAAGTCCCGAGTGGCCTGTGTCTAGGGTCTGTAGGAGGGCTTGGGCAAATTCAGTGGTGGCGGCTTGGACAATGAGGGCTTGCCCCTGAGTTTCATTACGTAAGGACTCGATCCAATCACCAAGTCCCACGGCCCCCGGACAGTCGAGGACCAGAATATAGCGGGGCGTACGTGCTTCAGCTAGGGTCTCGACCAGTTGTGCCCGTTTAAGTCGAGTCCCCGCCAGCACCAGTTCATCGCCCGCAATCTGACCCCGTAAATATAGGAAGACCGTCTCGACGGGCGACTTGAGGACTTCTTGTAGGGCTTGGACTAAAGGCGTAGACCCCAGGGGCCAGTAGCTGAGGGCGTAGCCCCCCAGTCGGTTCAAGCGTTGCCCCAGGGCGAGGGCGGTCTCGTCCTCAGCGAATTCCGCGCCGACTAAGGCCCGACAGGGGAGCGGGGTCAGGGGAACGGCGGTCGCAATCACCAGTTCGCCGACCATCTCCACAATTTTTTTAGGAGTTTGCAGGGGATATTCGGGCAGGGGCTGGTAGGCCCCCCGGCGGGCCTGTTGATAACTGAGGAACCGTTGCTGTTGGTTGAGGCGGTCTAGGTAGCCCAGGGTCTCGTGATAGACGTAACGGTAGAGGCCATCAGCGGCAATCAGACCCCGTTCGTCCGCCGCTGCTCCCCGTAGACCCTGGATCAAAAAATAGGTGAACAGACCATGGCCCAAGGCCGGAAAAGCCCAAGAACGCTGGTCTTGGTCACAGGAGAGCAGGGCATGGAAGCCCGTACTCTGGGCCGCTTGCGAACGTAGGGCCGCGACTAGGGGCAAGAGGGGCGTCCGCATCCCCCCGCTATGACAGGCATCCAACCACACCAGTTTGTGTTGAGCGGGGCATTGCTCTAGGCGCGCCAAGAGTCGTTGTACTTCCCACCCCGTCTCCGCAAGGTCAGCCCCGTCCGTATCTGCGAGACACAACACCACCTGTTGCTGATACAGGACCCCATGCCCCGAAAAATAAACTAGGACGGTATCCTGGGATTTGGCATTAAGGATAATCTCGCTGAGGCTACGCTCGACCCGCGCTAGTGTTGCTCCCCCCAGGGTCTCGTCATGGTGAATAAAAAGAGTCTGTCTGGCCCCTGTTGCCACGCGTAGGGCCTCGCTCAAGCCTTCACAGTCCGCCGCACAATACTGAAGCCGGGTTAATCCTGGGGCCGCATAGTCGTTAACACCGATGAGTAACCCCCAGAAACAGGCCGTACTGACCTCGGTGGTAATCGGACGGCTAGTACCAAGACTGACGGGAGACATAGGGATAAGCGTAGCGTGATGCCCAGATTATAAGCACTTATTCCTACGATCCCTACACAAATTTCTCCCCTGACACTGGGGTTTGCTGGGGGCGATAACAAGGCGCAGGCCATCGTCACTGGGGACTTCACGGCGATAGTCGTCCAGATGTGGCAACGGCGGGAGCAGATGGCACGATTGCACTATTGGTTAACCAGGGTAACGGCTTCCTAGCCTCTCCCCAACGGCTCACGGCGGGGAACTCTCTAGGAGGTCTGACCACGGGAGACTTCAATATGGACCTAGACCTCGTGGTAACAACACAAACCAATCAGGCGTTGGTTCTCACGAACGATGGTCAGGGTGTATTTTCAGCACCCATGGTTACAACGACCGGCAATAGACCTCTTGCCGTGCTCGTGGGGAACGTCAACGGAGATGGGCAGCTTGATGGGATGGTCTCGCGCTAGAGGGGATTACCGCCGCCGACCTACGGCAGGCTAAATCCTAAAGACGGTTATGCCGGGGGCTGAGTGAAAAAAGTGGCCCCGGCTACAAATCCCCACAGAGGACGATTTTGTTTCACTACTTTCGAGTTATTCTTGTAGTGTTGAATATAGACAGAAGGACCACCACATGGCAAACATCGTTGAAACAGCCGTCCAAGCGGGCACCTTCAAGACCCTAGCACAAGCTTTGACCGCCGCTGGCCTCGTTGAGACCCTCCAGGGTAACGGCCCTTTCACCGTTTTCGCCCCCACTGATGCGGCTTTCCAGAACTTGCCCGCCGGGACCCTCACCGATTTGCTCAAGCCTGAGAACAAAACCAAGCTGGCGAATATCCTCAAGTACCACGTCGTCTCCGGCAAAGTGATGTCGAGCGACATTAAGCCCGGTAGCGTCCCCACCGTCGCTGGTGAATCCATTGCGATTCAGACCCAGGGCCAGCAAGTGATGGTCAACGAGGCTCGGGTCACCCAGGCTGACATTGCTGCTGACAACGGGGTCATCCACGTGATTGACAAAGTTCTGCTACCCAAAGGTTAATCATTCTCCTTTGAGCACCCACCGGAGCAGTCCGGCGGGTGCTTTTTAGTAGCGGGCGCGGCTCGGTTGCAGGACCAAGCCGAACTCCTCCTGGACAGCCCGGTCCTGGGGGTCTTCACAGCGGTAAAAATACGCCTGTAGGCTAGAGCTATAAACCAGTTCAGCCAGATGGACTTCACCTGTGGCAGCCAGTAACCAATCGGCGATGTTCGCGGCTGGGGTGTAGTTCACTCGGCGACCGTATCCGGCGGTATCGGGATTTTTAAAGGTTTTGAACAGGAATTCGGGTAGGTTTGCCATGGCTATCCGTCAGAATTTGGACCACTCTAATAGCACGGCCCAAACAACTTTGTTATCTAGATAACATTCCTAAGCGGGTACTGTATTTGTTGTGTAACATTTTTACCCATGGGAGTTGTCGCCTTAGCTACCTAGACCACCTCTGGTCCAAACACCATCCCACTGCGGGCGGGTAAGTCAAGATTTGAGCCTTGCTGTCTGCCCTTGCCGTATTGAATTGTTAGCCCCTCGGGTACCGTGAGCGTAATCTGGGCGGGTTCTGTCCCCGCATTAAGGGCGATCAGTAAAGCCTGCTCCCCCAAGATCCGCCAGAAAGCATAGACTGCACCCTGGGCATAACAGACTTGATAGTCCCCGACCCGCAACGCCGCATAACGGTGACGCAACGCGATTAACGTGCAATGACAGGTGAGGATGTCCTGCCGCCACTGATTCTCGGGCGGGAAACCCCGGCGCGAATCGGGGTCGAGGGCACCGGGTAAACCCACTTCATCACCGTAATAAATACTAGGCGCACCGGGGAAGGTCATTAACAATAAAGTTGCGAGTTCCACACTAGCTGCATCCCCGCCCGCAATCGTCATCAAACGGGCCGTATCGTGGCTCGCCAACAAGTTAAGTTGAGTAAGTTGAATTGCCCAGGGATACTGTTGGAGTAGAGCTTGGATGCGTTCTCCATACTCGGTGGCAAAAAGGGCGGGGTAGGGCCGATAGGAAACACTTTTCACCTGGCCCAAGTCCACCCGGTCTCCAGCGGTAAAAGCAATTGTGTGAGCGGCAAAGGGATAGTTCATTACCCCATCAAACTGGGTCCCATCCAGCCAAGCTTCAGCATTTTCCCAGACCTCACCGACGATATAAGCCTCGGGATTAATCTGTTTGACCCGCGCCCGGAATTCCTGCCAGAAACCGGGGGTCTGGATACAAAATGGGACATCCAACCGCCAGCCGTCAATCCCCTGCCCAATCCAGTATTCCGCCACCTGCATCAGGTACTCGCGCACCGGAGGATGGTCATGGTTGAACTCGGGGAGGGCACGGTTGTTGTCCCAACTGACGTAATTAGCGGGACGGTCGCCATCGTAGGGACTGAGAGGCCAACCTTCGATTTTGAACCAATCTTGATAAGGCGAGTGGAGACCGTTTTCAAGGAGGTCATGAAAAAAGAAAAATCCCCGGCTCGCGTGATTAAAAACACCGTCCAGGACGACTTTAATTTCTTTTGCGTGAGCCGCCTTAAGTAGGGCCAAAAAAGCTTCGTTCCCACCCAGTAAGGGGTCCACTTGGTAGTAATCGTGGGTGTGATAGCGGTGGTTGCTAGCTGATTGGAAGATGGGCGTGAAATAGATCGCATTGATCCCCAGGTCCTTGAGGTAGTCCAACTTCTCAATCACGCCCCTGAGATTGCCGCCCTTGTAACCGTAGAGGGTAGGGTCCGCCGCCCAAGGTTGGAAGGTCAACCCATGAAAAGTCGGTTGGCCCTGGGCAAAACGATCCGGGAAAATTTGATAAAAAACACTGTGCTTGACCCAATCCGGGGTGTGGATGTCCATGGTGGCGGGGTAAGGTTCAAGCCAGACTAGCTCAGACCCTAGCCCCCCACATCCAACCCAGGGGAGACCTGGGTTCGACCTGTAAACATTCAAAGTACGATAGCAATAACGCCTAGGACAACCATGACCAGCCAGACCCTACCCCTGATCAATATCTTGACAAAACTCGAATTACCCCTTGGTCCTACGCCCCTGGAAGCTGCCCTCAATGAGCGAGATCTAATTCCTGAGCAAGCGGCGCGACTACTGGCTGTAGACGAACAGCGAGCAATGCCAGCGATGAGTAAGGATGTGGGGTTGATGGCAGATATCCAGCGACGGGTGCAACAATTACCCTCTACCCATCGTTTGGTTTTGGGAAATAGTTGTAACTTAGCCGCCATTCCTGCCGCAACTATACCGTTAGTCATAACCTCCCCGCCCTACTGGACCCTGAAAGAGTATGTGCATACTGAAGGTCAACTGGGTGATATTGCCGACTACGAGCAATTTTTACAGGAACTAGACCACGTCTGGCAGCACATTTTTCGTATTCTAGTCCCCGGTGGACGGTTAGTTATCGTTGTGGGTGATGTCTGCGTATCGCGGCGGCAATACGGACGGCATCGGGTCTTTCCACTCCATGCTAGTGTCCAAGAACATTGTCGAGCGATTGGCTTTGATAACTTAGCCCCAATCATTTGGTATAAAATTTCAAATGCTGTCCTAGAAGCGGCAGGAAATGGTACCAGTTTTTTAGGTAAGCCCTACGAACCCGGCGGCATTATCAAGAATGATATTGAGTTTATATTGATGCAGCGTAAGCCCGGTGGCTACCGAAGCCCAGCCATGATTAATCGAGTCCTATCAGTTATTCCCGAAGCCAGCCATCGGCGGTGGTTTCAGCAGATTTGGCAGGATATTAAGGGGGCCTCGACCCGTCACCATCCTGCTCCCTATCCTTTAGAACTAGCTGAGCGTTTGGTACGAATGTTTTCCTTTGTTGGTGATACCGTACTCGATCCCTTTCTCGGTACAGGGACGACGAGTGTAGCTGCCGCCCAATGGGGACGCAACAGCCTGGGTATTGAAGTAGAGCCGACCTATCACCAAATGGCTGTAGCCCGTCTTCATGACCGGTTTACTTCACCCCAGCCCGACTTAGGTCAAAAAGTCTCTCCTCAACTTGAACTTACATTGACTGAAATAAACCTATGACGCTCCCAGTGTTACCACCCCCGGTTTTTGAGGAGGCTGTGCGTGGTTTTTGGGATGCCCGTTTAGCCCAGTTATAAGCGCAAACTTTGGCGGGGAAGATTGATCAAGGGAATAGGGGAGAAGCGACGGGCGGCAAGCAAATGGATGGCTTCGCACTGACTATCACCGATTTACTGCTCAGCAATGGCGTTCCGGCTGAGCATATTCATGTGAAGAGGAGTCTGACTGTTTTGCCTGGGTTCTACCGCGCAACAAAAAATTATGATTTCTTGGTCGTCGATCCGCAACGAAAGCTATTGAAGGCAGTGATTGAGCTAAAAAGCTTGGTCGGTCCCAGTTTTGGCAATAACTTAAACAATCGTATTGAAGAGGCGTTAGGCGCGGCGAGTGATATCTGGACGGCCCATCGAGAACAGACCTTCGGGGCTGGTCCGGCTCCATGGTTAGGATATTTATTTTTACTAGAGGAAACGCATACTTCTACGTCACCCGTTAGGCTCGCCACCCTACAACATTTTTCCGTCCGCCAGGAATTTAGTAACTCAAGCTATGCCCAACGCTCAGCGTTATTTTGTCGAAAAATGGTTCTGGAACGCCAATACAACGCTGCCTGCTTGTTGCTAAGTAAGCGCGACGAGGTGCAGCAGCGTCCGAACTATACAGAACCTGCTGCCGACCTCACCGCCCAGGCTTTCCTCAGTGATTTACTTCGTCACGCACAATAGTTCTTCATGACGCAGACCCAATCCGGGGTGTGGATGTCCATGGTGGCGGGGTAAGGTTCAAGCCAGACTAGCTCAGACCCTAGCCCCCCACATCCAACCCAGGGGAGACGGTAAGAGGGGTAATGGCGGGAGCATGGGGTCCTCACCCTTAAAGCTACACCGATGCCAAAAAGCTTCTTCTCGCAATCGCGCTTGCTGAGCGGGTTGGGCGTGGCGGGCACAGTCTTCCCAGTGGTGAGCGGCCCGCCGGTGACACTCGGTCCACTCGGCTTGACCCTCCAGCGTCCGGCGACAAAAATCAGCGAGTAGGGGCGGCAAGCGGTAGCCGCCCTGGGTTGCGTCAAACTGTACCAAGGAGCGGTCCACTAAGGCTTGGAGCCGGGGCTTTTTTTCATCCCAGGCGAGAGCTTGGACCCCGGTTTGGGCCACGGCGATCCCGAAACGATAAACCCCGAGCCGGACCAAGAGGTGCCAAGTGTTGGGGTCTTCTTGGTGTAACTGTTCCACTTGTTCCTGGAGGACCCCGCTGAGCTGGGCATGGTCAAAGATATCCGGGCCGTGGGTGAGGTAGCCCGCCAAGTCGCCCTGGGCTTGCTGACAGGCTTCGGCGCACCAGAGATGCATCGCGAGGGGATGACCAGCACAGCGTTGACCCATCGTTGTGATAGCGGTCTGTTGGCAAGGAGCGGTCAAGGAGAAGCCGTAGTCACGCAACCGTTCCGCGAAAAAAGACGACCAGACCTCCGGGGGTAGTCCCCAGACGCGGTCCTCCCTGAGAGCGGTGCGGTCGCGGGGCAGGAGCCAGGGCTTACTGCGGCTAGTGAAAACAATGAGGCTCTGGTGTTCTTGGTCGAGCCAACTCTCAAACAGGGTGCGGTAGCCCTGGTGGTCGCCACTGAAGTGCATATTCGTCAGCACCGCCTCTAGGTTATCCACCACAACTAAGGTAGGCCGCTGTTTGAAATGGCGGAGTAGCTGGGCTGGGGTATTGTCCTGGTAGCCCAGCTGGGTCAGGATTTCCGCTAAGAAATCATCGGGGGTCTTGTGGGGGTCCAAGCGGAGGAGGACCTGCTGGGGGAACGGGGTCTGTAAGCGTTGGGCCAAGGCTTCCGCGAGGGTAGTTTTACCAATCCCGCCCTCTCCCAACAAAAATAAAGCCCGGACCCCTGGGGTCACGGCCCAATCTTGATAACGTTGGAGTTCGACTTCCCGGCCCACCCAGTAGACGGGCGGGGCCAACAACTGGTCCGCCGTGGTCACTAAGCTCCGTAAATAGCTGTCGTAGGGCAAACCCAACAGATGACGGCACAGGATTTCGATGGTGGTCGGAGCGGCGGCGGCTTGAGCGAAAAAGTTACGGACGGTCTTCTGGGCTAAAACCCAACCACTCTCAAGACGGCAGAGGTCCGGGAAGGACTGGGCTAGCTGGTTGGCTAGGGTCGTCGGACTGCTGTTGCAATGCTTCTGATAGGCCCCGCGCAGATCCTGCATCACCCGTGGGTCCACCTGTTGTAACCGCCCCTGCTTGGGCTTGCCTGCCATGGCCTTTCCCCGTTAATGATGGCTCATACCTTTTAAAGCGAGAAAGTATTCCCCGCTAGCTCATAAAAACCAACAACTTTACAAAAAAGAACCCACGGCCAGGGACATAAAAGGGCGGCACAACCCAGCGCATAGAGTATTCTACTACTACGTATCTTCCTGTAGAACGTACCCAGCCCATGACCCTTACGCCCGATCGCTCAACTGATGTTACAGAATTACTCTTGGACTGGCGCAACGGTAACTCCGCCGCCTTGGCCCGACTAATTCCGCTGGTCCACGCGGAACTCCACCGCATTGCGCGGAGCTATCTCCGCCAAGAACGTACGGACCATACGCTCCAGGCCACGGCTCTAATTAATGAAGCCTACCTAAAACTGGTGGACCAGACGCGCGTCCCTTGGCAAAACCGGGCCCATTTCATTGCTGTGTCTGCCCAGATGATGCGCCGTATCCTGGTGGACCATGCCCGGAGCCACCGGGCGGAGAAACGGGGCGGGGACCTCCAGAAGATTTCCCTCGACGATGCCCTCGGGGTCTCGGCCCGGGAACGGGATGTGGACCTCGTGGCCCTCGATGAGGCCCTGACCCAGCTAGCCCGACTCGATACCCAGCAGTGCCAAATCGTCGAACTGCGTTACTTCGGCGGTCTAACCATTGAAGAGACCGCCACGGTCCTCAGTATTTCGTCCGCTACGGTCAAACGGGACTGGAGCATGGCCCGTGCTTGGCTACGCCGGGAGTTGACCCCATGAGTGATGCCCAGACTTACCAACGCATCAAGCAGCTTTTTACCCAAGCCCTCGAACAGAACCCGCACCAACGACAGGAATTTTTGGCCCAGAGCACGGAGGAACCGACGGTCTTACTTGAAGTCGCGTCCTTACTTGCCGCCCATGAGGGGGATGAAGACTTCCTTGCTCACCCTGCCGCCCAACTCAGTGGCCTCCTCACCCCCACCCTGCCCCAGGAACTCCAACCCGGTGACAGTGTGGACCGCTATACGATCCTGCGTTGCATTGGTCGCGGCGGGATGAGTACGGTCTATCTCGCTAAGCGCACTGACCAGTATCAGCAGTTAGTCGCCCTCAAGCTGATTAAAGCCGGGTTGGGCCACGAGGACATCATCCAACGCTTCCAAAACGAACGCCAGATCCTCGCTGACCTCCAGCATCCCAACATTGCCCAACTCCTCGACGGCGGCACTACTCCCCAGGGTCTGCCCTATTTCGCTATGGAATACATTGATGGGGAGTCCATTACCGCCTATTGCGATAGCCATAAATTGACCATTAGTGAACGGTTACGGTTGTTTCGCCCGGTCTGTGCCGCCATCCAGTACGCCCACCAAAACCTGATCGTCCACTGTGATATCAAACCGGGCAATATTCTCGTCACTGCCGATGGCGTCCCCAAACTGTTGGACTTCGGGATTGCTAAACTCCTCAATCCGGGACCGGGCGTGGCTGACCCCACCGTTACTCTGATGCGGATGATGACTCCCAGTTACGCGAGTCCCGAGCAGATCAGAGGCGATTTGATCCGACCGGCGAGTGACGTCTATTCCCTGGGGGTTTTACTCTATGAACTCCTGACCGGCTGGCGGCCCTGTTACCACAAAGACCCCTACGCCATGCCCCGCGCCATCCTTGAGGAGGAGCCCCAAAAGCCCAGCACCGTCATTAACCGGACTGGGGAGGTGACGGGTCAAGGCCCTTTGACCCCCGAGCGCGTTAGCTTGCCCCGCGAAGGTCATCCCCAACGACTACAACGGCGGCTGATGGGCGACTTGGACACCATCTTGCTCAAGGCCCTGCAAAAAGACCCCAGCCGCCGCTACGGTTCCGCAGCCCAGTTAGCGGAAGACCTACTTTGTCATCTGGAGAAACGCCCCGTGTCCGCCCGTCCCGATACCCTGAGCTACCGTCTGCTCAAATTTGGGCAGCGCAACCAAACTAGTGTCCTCGCTGGGGGGTTAGTCGTGGTCAGTCTAGTGGTCGGGATCGTCGCTACAACTTGGCAGGCTCAAGTTGCCCAGCAGGAGCGTGACCGGATTGAACGGCTCTACGGGACCGTGCGGACCTTAGCGAATGACTTTATGTTTGCTCTGGATGAAGATATTGCCCGCCTCCCCGGTTCGACCACCGCCCGCGAACGTTTGGTCAAAAATATCCTGGATTACTTAGATAAACTCGCCCTAGAGTCCCAAGCCAGCACCGCCTTGGCCCGTGAACTAGCTAAAGCCTATGAGAAAGTCGGCGATATCCAAGGCGATCCCACGGTCCCGAACCTAGGCCAGACCCAAGGAGCCTTGAGTAGTTACCAAAAAGCCCTCCGTATCCGTACTGAGCTCCTCAGCCAGCCGGACCGCCAACTCCAACTCGATACGGCGGCCAACTACGACCGGATCGGGGTGATTTACCGAGAAACCGGGGAGCTCAAACAAGCCTTGGGCCAACATCGTCAAGCCCTCATCCTGACTGAGAATCTACCCCTGACGGGCGCGGCGGTTCTATCCCAGCGAGCCAATACTTACACCGAACTGGGGATCGTTCAATTTACCCTCGGTGATGCCCTCGCCGCTCGCACGAGTCATAACCAAGCTCTCATCCTAAATCAGCAACGCCTGAAGCTCGCCCCGCAGGATGTCCAAGCCCAACGCGATCTGTGGCGGAGTTACGACAAGCTGGGGAGTATCCAGGGTAACCCCATCTTCCGTTACAACCTCGGGGACCGCCCAGCCGCCCTGACTGCTTATCAAGCGGCATTGCGCTTAGCCCAGCAACTAGAACAGACTAGCCCCCGTGACCCACGGGTCAAACGGATGTTGGGGATTAGCCACCTGCGCCTAGGCGACCTCCTCCGCCAAGACCCTACCCAAGCCTTAGGCCACTACCGCGTCAGTGCCCAAATTGCCGAGGCTCTGGCAAAAGCCGACACGCGGGATGTCCAAGCTAAGGGTGACCTCGCGGTAGCCTACGAACGACTCGGAGATATATTGCTCAAGCAGTTTAAGGACACCTCGGGTGGACGTGCTTACTACCTCCAGGAACTGACGATCCGTCAGCGATTGGTGGCAGCAAACCCCAAAAATGTCCGGGTCCGCCGTGACTTGGCCTATCCCTACTCCAAACTGGGCGCACTCTATGCTCAACTTGCCAAGGATACTAGCCTCCCAGCGCGTCGTCAGCTAGCCCATTGGCGCACTGCCCAGACTTGGTACCAGCAGGCCCTCCAAGTCTTGACTGAGCTAAAAACACAGGATGCCCTGATTAAGAATGACCGGGTTAGCCCTGAGATGATTGCCCTCAACCTTGCCAAAGCTGAACAGATGATTAGCCAACTCGCCAAATAACTAACATTTCCATGCTTTTATGCTACCTTTAGCTGATTTCCTCGTGCGCACATGATGCCCATGCACTGGCTACCCAAGACCCTGGGTCTGAGTCTACTCCTTACCCTCGCTGGCTGTAATAACTATCCCCATCCTCAAGAAGGCACAAATGCCGACGGTTCGCCGCGTCTGGTCTGGTACCAAGCCCTAGAGGAAGACCCGCGCTCCATGGACCCCCAGGTACAGTACGACGACACCTCGGCCCAGATTCTCGGCAATATTAATGAGACGTTGTATGAATATAACTACCTCAAACGTCAACGCATGGAACTCCAGCCCGGTCTAGCGGCGGCCCTGCCAATTCGCACCCCTCTAGCCGATGGCGGTGAGATCTATACTATCCAGATCAAAAAGGGGATTCGCTATCAGGATGACCCGTGCTTTACGGGCGGACGGGGCCGGGAGGTAGTGAGCGATGATTTTATCTATGCCCTGAAACGGATTGGGGACCCTTTCCTGCAAGCACCCACGTCTAGCCCAGTTTTTGACCCCTTGTCTCAGGTGATTGTTGGATTGAAAGAGTTTTATGAACGGGCTAAAAAATCTGGTAAGACCGATTACAACCAGCCAATTAGTGGCATCCAACGGGTAGACCGCTACACCTTTACCATTCGCCTGAAGACCCTCTATCCCCAGTTGCGCTACTGGATGGCGACCCCTTCCTTTTTCGCCCCCGTCCCCACCGAGGCCGTGGCCTACTACGACGGTGAAGTCCATGATGGCGTACGCCGCGAACGCTTCATGTTCCATCCCGTCGGCACCGGAGCTTATAAGCTCAAGGAATGGAAGCGCAACCAGAGCATCGTGCTAGTCCGCAACGAGAACCACCGCCATAGTTTCTTTCCGACCACAGGCGATCCAGGTTCTGCCGAAAAAGGGTTACTCGTTGATGCGGGTAAGCCTTTACCGTTTATTGACGAAGCCCGGTTCAACATCATGCGCGAAGCCATTCCGAGTTGGACCTTGTTTCGTCAAGGTTATTTAGACAGCTTGGGTAAAACCGCCGCTCGTCGTCAGAGCCAGAACATTGTCGAGCAGGGGATTACAGCGGATAACCAACTCACTGGGGATTTCGCCAAGTCCGGGACCAAACTTGAACAGGTGGCTCTCTTCTCAGCAGATACGATTTCCTTCAATATGAAAGACCCGCTTTTGGGCAAGAACAAGAAGTTACGGCAAGCTCTCGCCCTGGCCTATAACTTTGACCGCTTCAATGATTTTTTCTACAACGGTACCAAGATTAAAACTGAGAGTCCGCTCCCGCCGGGACTTTTTGGCTACGACCCAGACTACAAAAATCCCTACGGTCGCCAGGATGTAGTAAAAGCGAAGATTTTACTCAAAGAAGCGGGTTATCCCGACGGAATTGACCCCAAAACCGGGAAACCCCTGAGTGTGGAGGTAGTTTATCCCTTCCGGGGTCCTGAATCGCAACGGGAGGCGGAGTATATTACCGAGCAGTTTCGAGCCATTGGGATTAACGCCCGGGCCAACTTGGTCACCTTTGCTGAATCCCTCAACAAACAGGACCGGGGGAACTTCCAGATCATCCGCAACGGTTGGTTTGCTGATTACCCAGACCCAGAGAATTTCATGTTTTTGTACTACTCCAAAAATCCGGGGGTGGTCAACACAAGCCGCTATGAGAATCTTGAGTTCGACCGTCTGTTTCTACAGATGCAGAGTATGGAAGATGTCCCAGAACGCCGGGTCATCCTCCGCAAAATGGTGGATATCCTGAACGAAGACTGTCCAGTGATCCACACGTACCACGAAGCCTTCTACATGCCCTACGGCGTTTGGACGCAGAACGTTTTACAACACCCCGTTGCTTACAACTTGATGAAATATTACAAAGTTGACCCGGTGCTGCGGGAACAAAAGCAACGGGAGTGGAATCAACCCAACTATCTTTTCGTCTTGGTCTTGGCTGGACTCGCCAGTGTCGCCTTCATCCCGGCTGTGCTCTTACGTAAGGACCGTTAATGCTCACCTACCTGTTGCGCCGTGTGTTCTACACTTTACCCATTATTCTTGGGGTGATGCTGTTGACCTTTTTCTTGTTTTTCATGGTCTCTAGTCCTGAGAATGTCGCCCGTAAACAGTTAGGGAAGAACCCATCCCCGGAGTTGATTCAGAACTGGCTCAAGACCCACGGTTACGATAAAGCACAGTTTATCAACTTACCCTTTGACCCCAAGTACAAGCCGGACCAGCCCTGGTACGAGAGTCAATTTACCAATCACATGCGGGCGACGCTGCTATTTCAGTTTGGACAGTCGGATGTGAATGGCGAGGATATCAGTCAGCGTCTTTTAGAAGGCGCGGGACCCTCGGCTCTGATTACGTTACCAGCTTTCATCATGACGCTCTTGGTGACGGTGAGTCTGTCTTTAGTAATTGCCCTTTACCGGGGAAGTTATCTGGATTGGGGCGGGATGTTTATCTGTGTTCTGTTGATGAGCCTGCCGATCATGGTCTATATCATTGCCGGACAGTGGTTGTTAGGGTTGGTGTTGCGCTATTTCCCAGTGTTTGGGTTTGCTGAGGGCGGCGATAGTCTGCGTTTCGTCCTCTTACCCGTAGTCATTGGGGTCTTGGTCGGATTGGGGAGTTCAGTACGATTCTATCGGACGGTAATGCTGGATGAGATTGGGCAGGACTACACGCGTACAGCAAGGGCCAAGGGGTTATCGGAGCGGGTGGTGTTATTTAAGCACGTCTTAAAAAATGCCCTCATTCCCATCCTCACCAATGTGGTAGCGGACCTACCCTTGCTCATCCTCGGTTCTTTATTATTAGAGAACTTCTTTGGGATTCCCGGTCTGGGCAACTTGACCGTGTTTGCCATCACTGAGTTGGATTTTTCCTTGTTACGGGCCTTAGTCTTCTTGGGCTCACTGTTGTACATTGTGGGGCTGTTGTTGACAGATATCTCGTACATCTTGGTAGACCCCCGCGTGAGGTTGGAGTGATGTTGGATTTAGTCGAGAGTGCGCTTTTTATCAATTTGGCAACCCTCACAATACTGCTCTTGTTCGGCTGGGCGGTGTGGAGCTTGAGTCGGCAGGAATTTATTCAAGAGGCTTGGCGCAGGTTACAACAAAACACCGTCGCGATGGTCTGTCTGGGGGTAATTGGGGTTTATGTGGCGATTAGTTTAGCTGATTCCTTGGTCGTGCCACTTAAAGAGGGTGTAGCTGTTCGCAACTATTCCTTAGTTGACCTGCTGTACAAAAATGTCCCTCAAGAAGAGGGCTACAGTGCCCCCTTTGCCAAAACCACCTACAAAACCCTGAATGCTAAACCCCTCAAAGGCTTCCATCCCCTCGGTACGAATGTATTGGGCGAGGATGTCCTCAGAGAAACCCTAAAAGCCAGTCGCACCGCAATCATTGTTGGTGGCGTGACCTGTCTGATTGCCATCCCGATTGGACTGACCTTAGGTATTCTGGCGGGTTTCTACGGTGGGTGGGTAGATGATACGGTGCAGTACACCTACTCCGTGGTCTACTCGATCCCCGAGATTTTGCTATTTCTCGCGCTCTTTTTGGTCTTAGGCCAGGGTTTACCGCAATTGTGTCTCGCTTTGGGGGTGGCGACCTGGGTGAACCTGTGCCGTCAGATTCGGGCGGAGACGATCAAGCACCGAGAGCGGGATTATGTGTTGGCAGCCCGTGCGTTAGGGGTCTCGGACTTCCAGACGTTGCTGCGCCATATCCTGCCCAATGTGATGCATATTGTGGTGATTATCTGCACGCTGCGCTTCTCAGCCCTAGTTCTCTCAGAGTCGATCCTCAGCTACATCGGGATTGGGGTCGGTGCTGAGACTTCTTCTTGGGGCTTTATGATCAACGGGGCCAGACAGGAGCTAGCCCGTGAACCCTCGGTTTGGTGGGTCCTCGTGGCGGCGACCGGAGCTTTGTTCGGTCTGGTGTTGGCCTTCAATATCTTGGGTGATGCCGTGCGCGATGCCCTCGACCCGAAACTAAGGACCCGATGAACACCCTCACCCTACCCACCCCAGTGGAATTTGCCGAGTTGTGTATGTTGAACCGGGACCTACGGCTGGAGCTAACTGCTTAGGGAGAACTGGTTATTATGGCCCCCGCTGGTAGTGGCGGTCTAGCGGGCGGGGCACCGGGACAGGTTGGACAGAACTCAGTCGAGCGTCAAGTCGCCAAAAACTTTTCTACATCTCTCAAAGCTACAGGTATAGCCGGTGTGCTTTTGAAGTGAGTCGCCAAATGCTTCCGGACGGCCCGGTACTTCTCTAGAGTGCGAGGAAGTAAAGTTTTAGCCTTGTAGTCCATGAATTTTCTAAACAGGACCGTAACGGCCTGAGTATTCACTACTGGTTTATCAAGAGCGGCGTAAAACCTCTAGCTTTAGCCGTGGGAGTGTCAAATCTAGTTCGCTCTGATGTGCCTTGATCTGGGCTAATTTTTGGTTCGGTGGGGTAACAGGGAGTCCTAGGCTAAGGGTGTATTGCTTGCCCTGATATCGCCATCGTAAGTGCAAACGACCCCAGAATTCTTTGACGGCAACGGTACCAGCGGGTGCTTTGAACCGAGTATCGCCCGTTTCTTGATACTCACCTGATACTCAAATCTACCCTGACGCGCCCAAAGATGTCCTGAAAAAGCGAGGATACCATACCTTTAGACTCAGGTTCCCAGGAACTCTAAATGGTTAAAAGCCTGTGCTGGAGAGGGTTTCAAAACTTGGGCGTTACTGGATTTGAACCAGTGACCCCTTCCGTGTGAAGGAAGTGCTCTACCGCTGAGCCAAACGCCCGGACCCCCAGTATACACAACCCCTACACTGGGAGGTAGGAGCAGGGAAAATGGACTGGACCCAGGGTTCTCGGTTAGAAGTGACGGTCATGGACCTTGCGGCGGGTGGGGACGGGGTGGCGCGTTGGGAGAATCGGGTCGTCTTTATCCCCAATACCGCGCCGGGAGACCGGGTACAGGTGCGTCTTGTCCACGTCAAACCCCGCGAAGCCTTTGCCCAGGTGGAGACCTTACTAGAGCCTAGTCCTGACCGAGTGCGTCCCCGTTGCATCGTGGCGGATAAATGCGGGGGCTGTCAGTGGCAGGTGGTAGACTACTCCCGTCAAGTGCAGGCTAAGCAGACGTTAGTTACCCAGACGCTCGGGGTGCCCGTCCGTCCGCTGTGGGCGGCTTCTGAACCCTTTCATTACCGGAATAAAGTCACCTATCCCCTGGCTTACAACCAGCAGGGCCAAGTCGCGGCGGGCTATTACGCCCAAGGTTCTCATAAAGTTGTGAATATCAATCAGTGCCCGGTCCAGGACCCCCATTTAGATGAGGTCTTGCCGGGGCTTAAACAGGCAATTCAGGACCAAGGCTGGTCTATTTACAATGAAACAACCCGAGTCGGACTGTTGCGCCATTTGGCTCTACGGGTCGGGCGACGCACCGGAGAAGTCCTTGTTACCCTGGTCGCTACGGCTGCCCCACCGGGGATTGAAGCGTGGGCTAAGCGGGTGCTGGCCTTCCCGAGTATTGTCGGGGTGGGCTGGAACCACCAAACCCAACCGGGCAATGTGATTTTTGGGAACCAGACTTACACAGTCCAAGGTCGGGGCTACCTGCGTGAGCTTTTTTGCGGATTAGAGTTTCACATTGCAGCGACCACGTTTTTCCAGATCTACACCGAACAGGCTGAGCGACTGGTTCAACAAGTCGTCCAAGAAGCTCAGCTTACGGGGAGCGAGACCGTGGTGGACGCCTATTCAGGGATTGGAACCATGGCTCTACCCCTGGCTCGTCAGGCCCAGCGGGTCATCGGAATCGAGCGGTGGGGCGAATCGGTTCAGCAAGCCCGCGCCAATGCTCAACGCAACAACATTACTAATATTGAATTTAATCAAGGGGCTGTTGAAGACTGGCTACCCCGGCAAAAAGTCGCTCCAGATGTCCTGTGTCTGGACCCGCCACGTAAGGGCTGTGACCCAGCCGTACTCAAAGCTCTCCTGAAATATCCGCCCCGCCGTATTCTCTATGTCAGTTGTAATCCCGCAACGTTAGCCCGCGACTTAGCAGTATTGGGTGGCGGGTATAGTCTGGAGTCAGTTCAGCCCGTAGACTTCTTTCCCCAGACTTACCATGTCGAGTGTCTCGCCGTCCTCCAGCGGACCTAAGCGAAACTCCGTCCCCCTAAGAGACCCACCGCTGTATTCACAATCGCAATCACCAAGGCACCCAACAGCGCGGGCCAGAATCCAGCAATGGCAAACCCGCTTACCAGTTGTGCTGCCAGCAACAGACCGAGGGCACTGATGATGAAGGAAAATAGCCCTAAGGTGATGATGTTGAGGGGTAGCGCAATTAGGTTGAGAATCGGCACGACTACGGCATTAACGACACCAATCACCAGAGCTGCAATTAGGGCCGCCGTGAAGGTGGTAACAGTGAAACCAGGGACAACGTAGGAAACCACGATTAGGACCACTGCCGAAACCAACCAGCTAATCAAAAAACTGACCATGGGGGTACTCCTGAGATGACTTTTTCATTCTCAACGCTTAGGGTGATTTACCCATCTCCCCACCGATACATTTAGAGCCCAACCCCAAGAGCGATTGGGTACATTAGAAGTGGTCCCCGACAGCCCTGTACCCTAATGTCTTTTACCCTGTACATTGTTCTGGACCAGACGTACCCGACTTACTTAGATCTTGCAATTCTCGCTGAAGGCAAGCGTTATGGTGTGCAGCACCTGGGTACGGACCCTGAAGATGAACAACGCCGCCTCACGCTGAGAGTTCCTGGTCCCTTTGACCGTTTAGAGAGCTACGTGCGGGATGTCCAGATTGTGTTGCAGTCCCATACTCTCATTCATCCGCGCTCGGGTCGCGACATGGGTGTGGCCCTATTTTTTAAGCCGGACGACTCCGAAGATGTGCGGCAACGACTAGAGAAACTACTCTAGACAACACCCTACCCGACTCCACCTTGCCAATCCTCCGCCCTCAGACATAGCTCAATAACTATGTAGCAAGGTAAAAAGGACACAAGCCAGCTTGGGTAACTTACCCTTGGGGAGGAATAACGATGACCATGGCCACCACTCGGATCGTGCTACCGCCTGCCCTACTCCTTGACATCAGCAGTACCCGTCGGCAGCACGGCGTAAAACTTGAAGCTCTAGCGCGTTACCAACGCTTGACTAATTACCTCGCTGCCGCGCAGGTCTATCTCAAAGACAATTTTTTGCTCAAAGAACCACTCCACCCGGCCCACATTAAAGACCGTCTGCTTGGACATTGGGGCACCTGTCCGGGGATCAATCTTATGTACGCCCACCTCAATCGTCTAATTTGTCAGCATGACTTGGATATGTTCCTGGTGACGGGACCGGGCCACGGTGCGCCCGCCAACCTCGCTAACCTCTATCTAGAAGGTAGTCTCCAGGACTATTACCCGGCCTTGACCCGTGATGCAGCCGGGTTGGGGGAGTTGGTTAAACTTTTTTCCTGGCCGGGGGGCTTCCCGAGTCACCTCTATCCCGGTGTGCCCGGTACGATCCACGAGGGGGGCGAGTTGGGCTATGCGCTGGCGACGGCTTTCGGGGCGGTAATGGATAACCCGGATCTCATCGTGGCCTGCATTGTCGGAGATGGCGAAGCGGAGACCGGACCCACGGCGACAGCTTGGCACAGTTATAAGTTCCTGGACCCCAAGGAATCGGGGGCGGTCTTACCCCTTTTGCACCTGAACGGTTATAAAATCTCGAACCCGACGATTTACGGCACGATGAGCGATGACGAACTCAATCATCTTTTCACGGGGTTTGGCTGGCAAGTACGAATTGTCGGTAATAACGGGGATCTAGATGCCGACTTGTACGCTTCTTTGGATTGGAGCTACGGCGAGATCCGGCGGATTCAGCAGGCTGCCCGTACTCAGCAACCTATTCCGCAACCCCGTTGGCCCCTCTTGATTGTGCGCTCACCCAAGGGCATGACAGGGATTGCCACGATGGACGGTAAACCCATCACTGGCTCCTACCGTTCCCACCAAGTGCCGGGGAAGGATTTACAAAAGAATCCCGCCCATTTAGCAGCGGTAGAAACTTGGTTGCGCTCCTACCGGATTGAGGAACTCCTGGATGACCAGGGGCGGCCTAACCCGGAAATCCTCGACCAGTGCCCCCAGGGTGCGCGGCGCATGGGTTCCAACCCCCACACCTTCGGCGGGAAAATCCTACGGCCCTTGGTTCTCCCTAAATTGACGGACTACGCGGTACCCGTGACTCCCCATGGAGCCTGTCAACGGGGACAGTCGCACACCAGTAGCGTCAGTGCGGTGGCGCAGTACCTCCAGGCCGTGATTCAGCAGAACGACCAGACCTTTCGGATTTTTTGTCCCGATGAACTGGTTTCCAACCTCCTGGGGTCCGTCCTCGACGTGACGCAGCGCAATTATCAATGGCCCACCCAACCCGAGGATGAGGGCATCGGTCCCGATGGTGGGCGCGTGATTGAGGTGTTGAGTGAGCATACCTGTCAGGCTTTTTTGCAGGGGTATCTGCTCACGGGCCGCCATGGGTTGTTCCCTTCCTACGAAGCCTTCCTGGGGATTGTCACCACGATGATGGACCAGTACGCCAAGTTCCTCAAAATGTCGGGGGATTTTCCCTGGCGGTTGCCCGTGGCCTCGTTGAATTATCTGGAGACCTCGACGCTCTGGCGACAGGAACATAACGGCTTCTCGCACCAGAGCCCCGGCTTCATCAATGCGGTCCTCAACAAAAAAGCCAAAGTAACTCGCGTCTACCTGCCGCCCGATGCTAACTGTCTCATCAGCACGATGGACCACTGTTTACGTAGTAAAAACTACGTCAATCTCGTCATCGCCAACAAACAACCCCTCCCCCAATGGCTCTCGATGCCCGAAGCGGTGGCCCATTGTCGGGCTGGGGCCTCAGTCTGGCCCTGGGCTAGCACCGACGAGGGGGTAAACCCGGATGTCGTCCTCGTTGGGATTGGCGACAATACGACCCTCGAAGTGATGGCGGCAGCGCATATCTTGCGTCAGGAGTTCCCGCAACTGCGCGTCCGGGTGGTCAATGTGACGGACCTCTTGGTCTTGGAGGAGGACACCGAACATCCCCACGGTCTGGACCACACCCTATTTGCAGCCCTTTTCACCCCAGACCGTCCGGTGATTATCAACTTCCACGGCTACCCGAGTGTGGTGAAGTATTTACTGTTTAACCGACCCCACCAGGAACGCTTTCACATCAACGGTTACCAGGAGGAGGGCACGACTACCACGCCCTTTGATATGAATGTCCGCAACGGCACCAGCCGCTACCACCTGATCCAACAGGCAATCCGGTTGGCCTCACTCCACAATCCCCACGTAGCCGTCCAAGCCAACGAACGGATTTCTCACTATACCTATGTGCTACGCGACCACCGCCGCTACATCCAAGAACACGGCAGTGACCCGGAGGATGTCACTCACTGGCAGTGGTGCTGATGCAGGTCTTGGTCTTGAATGCGGGTTCGAGCAGTCTTAAGAGTGCGCTTTTTCAATTACCCAATGAAACTCCGCTCTGGGCGGGGAGTTTAACGGGTACAACCCTCAAAACTACAGTTGCCGGGAAAACGACAACGATTTCTGTCCCCCCAGCCGCAAACCCCACTGCTCAACTGATTGAAACCCTCTGGGCGGGTCCTAATCCAGTTCTAACGGGACCCCAAGCCATCCAAGCGGTCGGGCATCGCGTTGTTCATGGCGGGCCGGATTTCCAGACCAGCATTCGCATTACAACCCAGGTCAAGGACACAATTCAACAACTCGTCCAATTCGCACCGCAGCATAATCCCGCCGGGTTAGCAGGGATCACCGCCCTAGAGCAGCTATTACCCACCGTGCCCCAAGTCGCAGTCTTTGATACTGCCTTTCACCGCACCTTACCCCCGGCGGAGACGGTCTACCCCGGTCCCTACGCTTGGTTTGAGCAGGGCATCCGCCGCTATGGGTTTCACGGGATTAGCCATGAATACTGTGCAAACCACGCCGCTCAGGTCCTTGGTCAAGCGGTGGAAAATCTACGGATTGTCTCCTGTCACTTGGGGAACGGTTGTTCGCTCGCGGCAATTCGGGGGGGGAAAAGCTTAGCGACGACGATGGGTTTTACGCCCCTCGAAGGACTGATGATGGGGACGCGCTCTGGTTCTATTGACCCCGGTATCCTGTTGCACCTGTTGAGAACTGGACTGACGGTGGACGAGCTAGACCATTTGCTCTACAGCGAGTCTGGATTGTTGGGGGTCTCGGGCCGCTCGGGCGATATGCGCGAAATCTTGGCCGCTCGCGCCCAAGGGGATTCACGCTCAAGTTTGGCCTTTGAGGTCTATATCCATCGTCTCCAGGCCCAAATTGGGGCGATGATGGCGGTACTGGGTGGATTAGATATTCTACTTTTCACTGGGGGCGTGGGAGAGAATGCCCCGGAAGTCCGCGCCCAAGCCACCGCCCCTTTTGCCTTCATGGGTCTTCACCTAGACCCCGTTCAAAACGCCCGCTCCCCCCAAGACCAAAACATTGCTCAGTCTGGCTCTGTGCCCGTCTTCATCATCCACACCCGCGAGGAATGGGCGATTGCTCAGGAATGCCAGCGAGTTCTCAGTGATTGACACTCCCCCAGGCTAAAACCGGGGGATAGCTGGGCGGTACCGCCCAGCTCTTGGTTCCACGAGTCAGCTTGCAACATCGGATTGCGCCTCTGTCGTAGAGGCTATGCTCTCCCCAAGCGTTGCCGTTTCCCAGTGCCCCTGGGTACTTTGTAATCCTACTGCCAAGATATTCAAGGCTGCATTGTGGTCACGGTCTAGTACACAGCCACACTGACAAGTGTGAGTGCGCGTAGACAATGACTTTTTCACAATCACATGGCAACTATAGCAAACCTAATTGAGAGCAAAAAGATTCCTGTACCCATCTAGCTTCGCAAAGCTGAATTCACCCATAGTCGCTCCTAACTCAAAAACACCCTTGACCATCTTGAAAGATTTGCACAAATGCCAGCAATCTCGCCATAGACGCTTGGCGGCTAACCAAACCTATTCTATCGGGTTTTCTTCGGGCGCATACGGTGCTAACCGGATACACTCTACTCGCCAGTCTTTTTGCTCTAAACCTTTATTTAACTCATCTAAATAGGCGCGGCATACGGCGGCTCTATGCTAGGATGGTCCATCCCAAATTAACTTTATCTTTTTTCCAGCATACACCTCCCTCACATGCTTGATGAACTCAAGCACAGCTTCCGTGTTTGCAGTGTCAAACGCTTTAATCACAACATTTCCTGTCACCACATCTAAGCATCCAAAATAGGTTTGTTTGTCATTTTCATTCTTGATGCTTACAGTCGCTCGCTCGTTTAGGGGAGCCCAAGCATACCCTTGAACATCTTTATGATGTAGATGGCATTCATCCTCTAAAAGCACTACGGTATGACCGTTCTGGACTTCGGATGCCCATATTTTACCTCGTGCTTCTAGCTCTTTTTTTTTGCTTCTACTGCTTCAGGGTCTTTCTTGGGATTTGAACGTTGCACTTTTTTCAAAGAAAGTCCTGATTCATGGAAAAAATCATAATAGCTTTGCTTGGAAGCATATTCAACGTCAAACTGTTCAAGCAGATAACACGCCAACTCATTTAAATTCCAAGAATTTTTTTCTTGAAGCCATGAAATCACTTGACTGCGTTGCTATGGGGATAAAAATGGTTTTGGACCTTCCTATCCCAAATTAAGCCCGGTCATGCCCGCTTGCTGATATACGCCTTTCCACTTGCTTACAAAGGGGGCAGAAACCTGTAAAGTCTCGGAGATAATTGCTAAAGGATAACATGGCAAGCTCATTTTGACGGCCAAAGCACGCTTCAAAACCCGTGGGTCCGGGTTGCTATCAATTAAGGAAATGAGCTCTTCCATGATCCCTCTAAGTATCCCACCAATCCAGTTTACACTAGTTTTATATTTCCGAGAGAGTTGCTATAGAGAGTAATACTAATTTAAATTCCCTTCAAGTAATTCTTTAAACTCTTCTAGAGCGTCGTAAAGGTCAGCGAATACTCTATCTCCGGTATCACCTCTTCCTCTATCAAAATTGGATGAATATGTCGATAAAAACTTATTGAGACTATTTGAAATAGCTTTGATTAATTCGTTTTGCATGACCTCATCTATTTTAATAGTATTAATAATAACTTCAATGTGGTTTTTTTTCTTATAAAACTTGATTGAAAAAGAGCTGTCTATCCCTTCAAATATTATATGAAAACCTCCTTTTCTTGAATTTAATGAAATAATGGCATATAGCAGGTCTCTAATCGAAATAAAAAGCATCATAGCTTGATCCGGCACTCTGTTTTTTGATGTTGCTGATCCAAACTTACCTTTTACTGTGATATGGCCCATGCTCAATCCATGAATCTGCTTTCCGATTTCGTCAGCATTCAGTTCAAATTCAAAATTAAGCATTAGCCTACCTCCCGCCATGCATGGGAAAAATCGTGATTATCTTGCATTCTACAACGTCAACAACTGCTTTGACTCTATCCACTTGACCATTAATTTTTAACCTGTCCTCAAAGACTTGTACTCTCTCTATCGGGTGGACTGAATTTCTTACTCCTTTTCCAACAATCTTGACTACAGCAGCTTGTAGCATTGCTCGCGTTGTTCCCGGTGCAAAGAGGTCTCCTTGGTTTGTTTTGCCCAACCCTGGTATATGGCGGGCATCAATGTGTGTCCACCCCTCCTTAAAATTACCATCTTGAATTACAGGTGGCTTCCTACCCCTTGGAAAAGCAGCCATACATCTGTCTGGACAGGCGATTGAACTAAGCGGAGGTCCTGTCAATAACGGGCTATTGCCTGAAGGATCAGTAGCATTAACCGGGTCGCCACCCACATAGGCATAGAAATTACTGTCCCCGCCCCCAAACCCAATCGGGTCTTCTGCAATGAACCGCTTCTGCTCTGGGCTGTAGTACCGTGCTCGGTAGAAGTAGAGTCCCGTCCCGTCCTCCTCTCGCGCCGTGAATCCGTAGGGACTATCACTGGCAAAACCTGCTGTCGCCTTCTTACCGTAGGGACTGTAGCTATAGCTGGTGGTGATACTCGCACTCTCATCCATCAACCCGACGATGCTAAGCAGGTAGGTAATTTATTTATCAAGTCCAAGCCCTGAAACCCAGTCCTAGGCAGAAAATCTATATAACGATGAACGGTTTAAGCCTCCTACCTGCTTACTTAAGGCATCGGTCAAGTAATACTCCCAGGATTTATCCGTGGCTGCGTCTATTTCGGGTACCATCTGCCGCCCGTCTTGACTGACGCGCCCAGTGCCATAGTAGATCAAGAAGCCGCGCCAAGTGAGGCGAGGATTACATCTAGTGATGTGCTTAGGGTGCTACTCGGCTTCCATCACATACCAGACAAAGCCTTCTCGCTGATGAGGGACTTCCTGGGCTGGGATCTCGATGATTTCTTCAATGAATACCTTTGCATCAATTGGCGGTATAAGACCCTTGGGAAGCTTAAGACGTTTGTCTTTTCGTAGAGATTTTAAAGCTTCTGCTTCGGCTGTGTCCAGCGATGATGCTTCGACAAAGCACGTCGTGTAAAAGCCTACCGGAAGTGACTCATCCACCAAGTTACCGGGAAAATTATGGCCTGCAACAAAACATTTAAACCACGGCATGGATTCAGTTCACCTATCTACAACTACAAGATTCATCTTCGCCATCTTCATCAGCCCCATCTTGACCTACACCTAGTAAATCGAGAGCATCAACAACGTCGGAAATCGGATTGAACAAATCTCCTCCTTGGGTTACCCAGTTGTCACCAAACGCACCAATAAAAGTAAACCCTGACAGGCTTTGGTAGAACACATGACCACGACCACCATTCTTGTGCTGATAGTGAGGCAAGCCCCCTTCGTGACCGTCATGCCTCACTGTTTTATCACCAAACTTCTCTCGGCTTAAACGCCGCGCTTGTCGGCTACTTCCTGGACCTTTTATAGCAATGTCCTTACCACTTTGTAAAGCCCTTCGCGCTTGGTTTTTGGTCACATCCTTCCAAATTTTCTTTCCGACCTTCAGACAAAAACCAACTTTTCCAAGCCCTGAGGGATCAACCCAGTTAACCGGATCACCACCCACGTAAGCATAAAAGTTGCTAAGCTGACAAGCATTTAAAATGCGTTATACTGGAATTATTCAATGTCCAAAAATGTTACAATCATGCTTAGTAAAAGCTTCCTTTCCTCAGAAGAAAAGCAAATCCTGCAACGAGAGCTTTACGCT
>Ga0163145_1000114_pt1 | contig 35586 bp, 31 predicted proteins | sample OliLakLV9_FD_161683 | JGI IMG/M metagenome (GOLD analysis project Ga0163145, IMG submission 161683) | Freshwater microbial mat bacterial communities from Lake Vanda, McMurdo Dry Valleys, Antarctica - Oligotrophic Lake LV.9 | ecosystem: Environmental > Aquatic > Freshwater > Lake > Microbial mats... | reverse complement strand
CAAAGAGGAGTTGAAAGATCTGATTAATAGATTACTTAATCGCGGAGAACTCAAGATTGATTGGGGTCGCAGGATTAAAAATAAAGGTAATTCTATAAATGCAAGTTAGATGCGTGTCAGCTTACCCGCAAAAGCGAACGCAAACGCCCTACCCGCCAACCCAAAGTCCCCGCCACACTCTAAACTGACCAGCATCATTCCAAAAATCATAAAGGATACTCTCCGTTGTCCACCGAAAATTACTACCGCCGTAAACTCTTTGCCCTGCTGCACGACCCACAGCTAAAAGGTTTGTATAAAAACAAAAATGGTAAAGGCCCCTGGGAATCTTTTGATTGCCTAAAATCTGATTCTGACATTGAAACTTGGTGGGACATAAAGCATGGTAAAGGTGTACAGGCTGACCATATTGGTGCCACCTCCGACCGTATGACCCTCTCTAACGATAAAGATCTTTATCTCAACCGCAAACAAGAAGCTGGAAAAACAACCCTAGAAGTCCGCCACCCCATCAGTGGTCAGGAGCATAACCTTGAGTTTGCGGGTGTTTATACTGACGAGCAACTAAAAGAATTAGAAGAGAAAGCTATTAAAGACCTGCCACCAGGAGCCTTTGACCCACGAAAAACCAGTGCAGAAGCGGCTTTCTGGTGGTGTTGGCGTTTTTTACCTGAAGTCATCACTGATAAAATAGGCAACCCCCAAGCCCTGCTCCTCCCCGCCGAGACCCGTATCCCCGACTGCCCCATTCATAGCCACAACAGCACCGTCTCCGCCCTAACCGGAGCCTTATTTCCTGAAACTTGGACCTCCGGCGACCATGCCCATCCCTACCTATTAATCTTCACCTTTTCCCCCGTCCAAGAATTTGTCAAATCCTCCCGCAAGTTCCTAGACTTCTGGGCTGGTTCCTACCTCCTGCATTACCTGAGTGCCCGCCTCTGCTGGTACCTCGCCAAAGAATATGGTCCCGATGCCGTCATCACCCCCGCCTTATGGGGACAAGAGATTATAGATGCCTTCATCCGCACCGAGAATTATCTAGAGCTTGGTAAACACTTTGCTAGTCAGTCTACTGAAGCAGCCACCTCTCTCAGAATTGCTGGTTTCCCTAATGTCATCACCGTCCTCGTCGCCGACAAAGCAGGAGCCGAAGCTTTAGGCAAAAAGCTAACCGAGCAACTCCTTAGCGAATGGACCACCATCGGTTACAAAGTCCGCGCCGCCATCAAAAAAGAAGTCCATACCGCCATCCAAAATAGGGGCGAAGCTATTTGGCAACAGATCGCCGCTGACTTTGGCGACAATACTCCAGACAATCCCGCAAAGCTAGAACTCCTGGGCTGGGGTAAAGGCGATGGTGGTCAGTGGGAATGGAACAGACTTTGGGACGCACAACTCGCGGGGACCTGGGAAAGCTATTGGACCGCTGTACCCCTCGGCGACCCCGACCAAACCCTAGACATATCCAAAAAAAGTCAAGGCTACGACCAAGACTGGATCAATGCTCAAAAGAACCTCGCCCATGCCCGAACCGACCTCCCCACCGCCGCCGAACAAGCCGCTTATCGCTACCTCAACATCGGCACTTGGTGGGGCAGTCTGCAAAGCCGCCTGGGTCAACTCATCCAAGCGGTTAAAAATACTCGTACCTGGGCACTCCCCGTCGCTCCGGGCGAACGCTCCACCGTCTCCGGTCAATACAGCGCGGCCCATCCCCGCTTACTCTACAGCGACACCTTCCGCGAAGGTGGCGGACTCCCCGCTAGCTCCCAGCGGTTATTTTGGCGCGTCATGTCTGAAGTCTTTCCCGGACTCTTCAACGGCTCCGAGAAACTCAACTGCATCGAACTCACTAAACGTATGGCCTGGGTCCATGGTGGCATAGGAGAAGCTTTAGGGATGCCGAGTCAACTAAGTTCAGGCCGCATCAACTATGAAGACTTCATTCGCTTCCCCAACCTCTCATCCATCGCCGCCGCCCGTTTTGCCTATACCCATCCCCAACAAGTCAAAGCCTATTGGGAAAAGCTAAAAGGACTGATTGAGAATGAGCCTCAACTTTCTGTGCAAGATTTTAAGCACACAACCCGTAAACCCTTTCAAATTCCAAAAACTGACCAAGAGCTTAAATTAAAAATTAAAGATTTCGGTGAAGGCTATAACGGCGTGATGTTCTCTAGCAAATGGCTAGCTGATGACCTCGGGATTGAAGAATCTACTACCCTCCGTAAATTAGTCAACCAAGCCCACCAAGAAACTGGTATCACTAACGGCAGTCCCGGCGATTGGTGGGTCATCCTGCTGGGCGATGGCGACAACATGGGTAAATACGTCAACGGCAGCCGCCTCAAAACCTATCAACACTACCTCGCCACCGAAACCCGTCAAGAGTTAGCCAAGCGGGGCGGAGCCTGGACCGACCTCCTCGAAAACACCAACAAACGCATGGGACCTGCTACCCACGTCGGACTCAATCGCGCCCTACTGGACTTCTCCAACCGCTTAGTCCCCTACCTGACCCAAGAACGCTTTTGCGGTCGCGTCGTCTACTCCGGCGGCGACGATGTCATGGCAATCCTGCCCCTCGAAGATTTACCTGAATATCTCCGTTCCCTCCGCGCCGCCTGGAGTGGAGCCAAAGATCCCGACGCTGAATTCGACGCTAAAGGCGGTTACTGGTATCCCAAACAAAAACTAGCTAGTCTCCCTGACCGCCCCCTCTTCACCATGGGCGAAGGAGCCACTATGAGTCTAGGCATCATCGTGGCCCACAAAAGCATCCCCCTCCCCACCGTCCTCGAAAACCTCTGGGCAGCCGAAAAAGAACGCGCCAAAAAATTGACAGGTGTTGGTAAAAACACCGAGCCCAATTACATTCCCCCCAAAGACGGCCTCTGCTTCCGGGTCATCTACAGTTCTGGCAACACTCTCGAAGCCCTGATGAAAGGTCATCTCCTCGAACCCTGGTGGGCTTTCATCCAATTAGCAAGTAAGGCCGACTGCGCCCCCCTGCTCCACCGGCTCGCGGAAGAACTCCCCCGACGTTGCGTCGTCACGAGTGACCTCAAACTATTCAACAGAGCCGCCCTAGTCATCCTCAACCGCCGCGACCAAAAATTAAACGATGACTTACAAACAGCACTTCTAAGTTGGTTAGATGCGTGGGAGACCTGGGCCTGGGGGACCTATTGGCAAAAACTAGAAGCCTGGACCCTTGCAGGTGAACCCAAAGACAAGAAACCCGAGCTACCCCGTGGTGTGCAGCCCGACGACCTCGCCAAACTCCTGCGCTTCAGTGCCTTCTGGCTCGATAAAGGACGATGGGCCAAAGCTCCTTCCTCAGAGGAGTCACTATGACCGCGCTGCATTGGTATGTAGTCGAACCCCTAGATGTCCTACTCTTCCGTGAGGCCAAACCCTTCAGCCCAGGCAGCGGTTCTTGGGCCAAGGGACTCTTCCCGCCCCTGCCGATTACCGTCTTCCAAGCCCTGCGCTCCCTCCTCGACCAAGACAAAACCCCGACCCGCCGCCTCGAATTCCTCGGTCCCTTCCTTTTAGATAGCCAGGATGACCTCTGGCTCCCCACACCCAAAGACCTCCTCGCCATCAAAGAAACCAAGTCCTCGCCAACTAATGGACAAGCGCAAGAAGACCCAGAAGATAATTTTGAGACTCAGCGTCAAGACTGGACCGCCACCTGTTGCCTAGAACCGATTACCAACCACAAGTACGTCTTTGCCGACAATCTCCCCGTCATGGTGCCACCACCGCTTGATAAGAACCAACACATCTGCGGACGGCCCGCGCCTTGGATACGCCTCAGTGCCCTAACGCAATACCTCAAAGGCGAGCTACCCAAGAATCCTGACGACTTTTGTATTGACCCCTGGGCCAGCCAAGTCCTCCCCCACATCCTGATCCAGCCCGACCAACGGCAAGTTGCCGAAGAAGCAGGTTATTTCACCGAGGTTGCCGTACGGCTGAAACCGGGCTGGCGTATGGTCTGTGCCCTTGATGCACTCATGCCAAAAACCACGGTCCGTCTCGGCGGTGAAGGACACCGGGCCTTGGTTTATCCCGCTCCCCCCGCTCTCGTCCAAGCCAGCAAAACCTTAACGACCTTTGAACAACAACCAGGACACAACCGGGCCTACCTCCTCACCCCCGGTCTTGCCGAAGCCCGACCCAGTGTTTACGGTGTTACTCCGCAGCTTTGGCAAAAGAACTTAGCGGGTTGTGTCAGTGAACGGGCACTCTTATGGGGAGGAGTTTCGACCATCCGCCGCAAAGTTGGCTCCGACAAAACCTCCGCTCCAGAATTCGCCCTCTCACCCCAACGCGCCTACGTCCCACCCGGTACTATCTATCTCTTCAAGGACCCACCTCCCTTTAATGGTCCGCTCCTACCAACAAGAGACACCCCCTGGCTCGCTACCCTACACGCCCTCAACTACGGCAAACTGCTCTGGAGCAAAAGACCATGACTGATTACCTGACTTACTTACACCTACTTACCCCTCTACACACGGGGGGTAGTTCCCAAGCAGGAAACCTACTGGGTATTGCCCGTGAAGTCCATACTGGCTTTCCGTACCTACCCTCCTCCTCACTCCGAGGCAAAATCCGCTCTCAGTTAGAAGCAGTAGAAGGAGCCAGTATTTTCTTTGGACATAAGATCAAAGAGGGACAACAGCCTACTGAAGGGGAAGTATGGTTTGCGGATGCTACGTTACTGTTCTTCCCCATTGCTTCTTTAAGCCACCATCTTATCTGGATCACCTGCCCACTTTGGTTGAGTCGCTGGAATCGCTGGCTGCCTAATTCTCCCTTAAGCGAGAATATCGCAACTTGGTATGAAACTTTAAACAAACCTCAAGAGAGCGGTGGTAAAGTAGCATTCTCAACGTTTGAAACAAAAGAACTTTATCTTCAGACTGCCTTACTTAAGCAAGATGATATGGATAAAGTAGGCACTAAAACTCTGGGTGAATCCTTGCCAGATACAGTCAAGAATGACCTCCTGACCCCACTGCTCAATAAGCTGGTTATCCTCAATGATGAAGATTGTGCCGCTCTGGTAGAGATTGGGTTACAGCGAGAGGTAAGAGTTGCGCTTCAAACGGATGCCAAACTTGTACAAGGTGGTTCTTTTCGTTCTGAAGAAGCCATACCACCTGAAGCTGTGCTATTCTTCCCTTGGGGAATGAAATTGTCTAAAAAAGAAGCAGAAACCGCACAGGTCCGGGCAGAGACTTTAAAAATTCTGGGCGAGCGACTTCAATTTGGTGGATTAGAGGGCTTGGGACAGGGTTGGGCGGCGATGAACACAGTTCCTAGTAAAATGAATGAGGTCACGCCGTGATGAAACTTGATGCTCGCAGCTTCAGCAAAGAAGCCTACGAAGGTCTTACTGGTGTTCGCAAGGATATCAAAGAAGAATATTACAAGAAGGCGAGTGGCTTAGTCAGAGGCTTACCTGCTTACATTTCAACTTGGGGTTTACATCGTTTAAGTGGTGATGCCAAAAACTTCTTGGCAGGAAAATCGAGCGATACAAAGTACAAAGGAACTGTTTACATAACCTTTTTAAGTAAGCTAAAAGCCTTTAGCAAGCAAGATTTTGATGTAGAGAATCCAGGGACGTTAATTAAAATGCATCTTCGGGAGTACACTGCTCTCAATCGCCTTGCCATTGAACTTGCAAAAGAATGGTCATTTTGGACCCCATCAATTCTTGGTGAACCGGAGGAAGAATGAGCTATAGCCGTGGGGGAAGAAGTGATGACCGCAACCGCAAAGAAACTGTAAAAACGCCTCAGCAGGAGTGGCAGGAATTTTTAGGTGAACTAGGTAAAAGGAAGCCTCAGCCCCCAAAGATCTACAGTGACTTGCTAAAAGATAGCCAGTTGGTGGAAATTGATCGTATGAGTATCACCATTTTCTTCCCCGATGAAAAAATAAGTGGTCTTGCTAAAAGTCAAAGTCAGAAAATCATTAATCTTCTTCCTAGTAATCTAAACAGAGGAAAAATTATCTGTGGTGTTCTTGGTACAGAACCACCGCAAGAGCTACCGCCAGCCTCAATTCCACAGAAAAGAATTACTGAAATGATTGTAAAATCTCCTCTGCAAGAGTTGAACTTTGCCTGTTTTGGACAAGACAAGAATGGTAAGGACTTATCTCAACCTGTGTTAAAACGTGCTGCTGATGCCGAGAAAAAATGTGCAAAACTATACGAAAGGCTTACTGAAAAAACTCGTTTGCTAGCTGGCAACCCAGACTACTTACTAACCATAAAGTTTCCTTGGCGGATGCGGGTAGGCGGAACGCGGGGATTCAGAGAACTGTTATTACCTGCTTTACACACTGTCTACGGCATACCTTATATTCCTGCAAGCAGTCTTAAAGGTATAGTCAGGGCTTGGGCACGAAAACATCACCATGAGCTTGAAGCTGACCGCTTGTTGGGGAGATTAGACCAGGGTTTAGGGACGGTCCAAATCCTAGATGCTTTTCCTACCGCACCTTGTTTAAGTGTAGATGTCGCGAATCCTCAATGGCATTGGTCTAAAGATGCCGTCAACTATAAACCAGAACCTCATCCGCTCTTAACCATGGAACGACCTGAGCTACTAATTGGCCTTGTCCTGACAAGTCGCGGGAAAAATACTGAAGACATCAAGATCGTTAAGCTTTGGCTAAAACAAGCTCTTGAAGAAGAAGGACTAGGCTCACGGATAAGTGCAGGTTACGGGAAGGCCAGCCTAAAGCCTAGTCTCCGCTACTCCTGTGAACATAAATTTTCACTGTGGACACAGGGAATGTATGGGGTAGAGCCGCCTAGCGGAGAAAATAATTATCGAGGAAAAGCGGAGTTCCGACCGACATCAGTTCGAGGAATTTTACGCTATTGGTTTAGAGCAGTTGCGCTGAGTCTTTATACGCCTGATGTTTGCAAATCTTTTGAAGATGAGTTATTTGGTGTTCTTGGCAAGCAGGGCAAAATAGCCATTAACGTAGATTTCAATTCGACTACAGTCAATGAGCCATATCATTACACAGGAACAATCTGCTTAGAATCAACTGAGCAAGAATGCTTAGACTTGGTTTCCAGTTTACTAACCCTTGCCTCCCATTTAGGTGGTGTTGGTCGTGGGTCACGCCGTCCATTGCACAAATTAAATGGAAGAATGCGAGGAACTCACTGGGTGGTGGATGAGGATTGTTGCTTGGAGTATGAATCTTTAAAGTGGCGACAGCTATTAAAAACCGTCACTGACTGTTTCTTAGCCAAGAAGCAATCTGCAAATAGATACACCGTCTCCCCTGGGCAACCCGGAAAAAGAAGGCAGGATGTTTTAGACCAAAACACACAAATCCTACTCCTTCAATCAACAGACCAAATTATCCCAGAAGCAGTGAACTGGGCAACGCAAGGAAACAAAAATAATGTTCGCGGTACCGCGCTGACATTTCTGTATAGTAGCGAGCAATATAAAGGTCAAACTAAGGATAGACAAGGAAATGTTTTTGGAAATCCAAAGGTGGGAGGAGCTTTAGAAACTCCGTCTTATGTTTGGATTAAGTCAATCTTCCCAAGAGCTAATGATCCTTACCAAGTAGTCACTATTTTTGGAGCAGACTACGAGGATCGTAAAGTCTTTACCGATGCTCTTAAGAGTAATGGTGCTATTAAAGTCTGGCCTTTTCCTAATCTTTGATCACCTCACCTACCAAACAGAAGCGATAGAATGGCAAACTTGATTATCAATTTAGGCACTTCTGATATCTCGGTGAAAGTCCAGGGTGAGGAATTCTTTTTTCCGGTAATGTTCAACCGGAATGAACCGAATGATACTGAAGACTTGACAGATGAGGAAATATTTATTTGGCGAAAAGATGGGACAACTAGTTACATTGCAACCTATATTTGTCCTGAACTGGGAATTAAGATTGAGAGCAAAAATAATAGGGATACTTACTCTTTTCGTGACCTTACCCAGGAACTGTTAACGCGCTATCAGCAAGACCCCGACCATTGGCATTCTCGTATTCGCCCCTGTCGAGTGTGGGGTGTCATCCAAGATGCAGTCCAAAATTTCGCCGTCACTAAGGTTTATTTCATTGTCACCAATCAGCCAGAGGAAGAGGTTACAGGTCGTCTTTCAGATACTGTACACCTATTTGAACTGCTCAAACTTTGGTTTAATCGTGAAGAAGTAGCTATTGAGTTTATCGAAAAAGCAATCACCTTTAAAGCTATCCATCAAGATGAACTTTTTAATTACTACTACAAAATCTTTACGGACATCCCTTTGAGTGAGGAAATTCTTGTTAGTATCAAGGGCGGGACGAATCAGATGCAAACTGCTTTGAAGATGCAAGCCATCGCAACAGGATTTTCAAAGTTACTTTTTATTGATCCCGAATTAAAAGTAAGTAAATTTCTGCGCGGTGAGCCCTCAGGAACCAAAATCACTTCTTTTTGGAAATACACAAGGACCCAGCGTTATCAGAATGTTAATCTCCTCCTTGAGCGTTGGGATTTCGGGGGAGCTTTAATTGTTTTGGAGGACTGGCAGCGGACCCAGCGATTCCTCAACAAAAATATTGATGACCCCGAGCTTTTCAGGAATAGTAACATTGTTGCTTCTGCGGTTCAAGTTTTAGAACTAGCCTGCGATTGTCTAGAGCTTAATCAGGACCGTATGCTTGAAATTCAAAAAAATACAAGTAAGCGACCAAGAGAAGTTTCGACAAAGTTCCTCAACCAAATTATCGAATATGACAAGTTGCTGAATGTTTATACTCAATGTTTGCTGTACTGGAAGTTAAACCGTGTTGCGAATTTTCTGTATCGTCTCTCCACCTTCTATGATTTGGTTCTCTATCAAGTCAGGGTACGAAACAATAGTCGAGGTCCGGTCTTAACGGGAGACCGTTTCCAGAAACGAGCCATGATTGAACAATATATCCAAGGGGGGTTAAGACCGCATTGGGAAGTGATAGCTAAATATCTGGACCAACTAAATTTCTGGGTTACGATCCGCAATGAACTCGTTCACGATGCCCGAGGAGTTGTTAAAGAAGGGATGCGCCTTAAGTTTGAGGAACAAAAGCAATATCGCGAAGCTACCTGTCAATCCCATGAAATTACTACGGTCATGACCAAACTACTGCAAGTAGAAAATGGCTGGTTATTACAGAAGCCCCATTACTTAACAGATTTTGTGGATAAAAACCGCTACTATCTTTATGCTGAAGCTCATGAATGGGTTATCCAAAAACTCATGACCGATGGCTTAGCATAACTTGTTCCTGATAGGATGATTGTCGCAACCACCGGACCCATGGCAAACTCAGGTCGTTTAATTGTCTTGACTGGACCAAGCGGGGTCGGTAAGGGAACCTTGGTAAGCCGTCTGCTCCGCAATCGTCCGGCCCTCTTCCTCTCGGTCTCAGCCACCACCCGCGCCCCGCGCCCCAATGAAGTCGAGGGCGTCCACTACTATTTCATCACCCGGACCAAGTTCGAGGAATTGATTGCCCAAGGACAACTCCTAGAATGGGCCGAGTATTTGAGTAATTATTACGGCACCCCCCGTCAAGCCGTCTTGGAGCGACTGGCAACCGGGGCTGATGTGTTACTGGAGATTGAAGTTGAGGGTGCGCGACAGGTGTTGAAGACCTTCCCCCAAGCCATCACGATCTTTATCTTGCCCCCCTCCCTCAGTACCCTCGCCGCCCGTCTCAAGCAACGCCGCACCGAATCCCCCGAGGTCATTACCCGCCGCCTGACCAAAGCCGCCCAAGAGATTACCCACGCCCCAGAATTCAGTCACCGGATCGTCAATGACCAATTAGCCGAGGCTGTAGCACAATTAGAAGCCATTCTGTACCCGGCCTAGTTTCTATAACCCCTTCCCTGTAAGCTCCTTGCCCCTGTAGTATCTTGCAGTACAATTAAGGTTTGCCGTCAGGACCGACCCAGGCCCCACACCACCTTAGAACTGGGTAGTCAACAGCCCGTCTTCTCCTGGGCCAGTCATGACCTGGGGCCTCAAGAAGCGCAGATGGCCCGCAACGTGGCGGCCCTGCCATTTATTTTCCAACACGTCGCCTTGATGCCCGATGTCCACTTGGGGAAAGGAGCCTTAGTCGGTTCAGTCATTGCCACCCGTGAGGCGATTATCCCGGCGGCGGTCGGGGTAGACATCGGTTGCGGGATGAATGCCCTCCCAACCCCCAACCTGGCCCACCAACTAGACGGCAAACTCAAACAAATTCGGTCGGCGGTTGAGTCAGCGATTCCCACGGACTTTAGTGAAAATAAGGACGTGGAGAAAGTCGTCTCCAACTGGCCCCGTTGGTCAGACTTCCCGCAACTCCACCCCGGTGTCCAACGCGAAGTAGGCAAAGCCATCAAACAGCTAGGTTCCTTAAGCGGGGGCAATCACTCCCTAGAAGTTTGTCTCGACACAGAGAACCAAGTGTGGTTTAGGTAGGTTCCTAGACTTTTACCGGGCAGGACTAACGACTTGTTTTGTCCTCACGGCCCTAACCCTGCATGGCTTCGCAATACTCCAGCATCCGGTTGAGGCCCCAGAACTCATCTTCCTGGGGATTGGGCGTATTGATGTGACCGACGTGACCGCCCTGAGGCGTCAGCAAGAGGTGGGCGTGGGGGTTGCGGGCAGTGCGTTCGGCGAGGTCAGGGATGAGCGTGGGAGTGAACATTGGGTCATCGGCGGCGTAGATGATGAGATAGGGCCGTTGGAGCGTGTCGAGTAAATAGAGTGCACTGGTCTTTTGGTAATAATCCTCGGTACTGGGGAAGCCGTAGTAATCAATCACCATCTCTTGGTCAAAAGCCCGAATCGAGTTAATGCGCTCCACAGCCCCGGGTTTGACCGCCGCCGGGTAACGCTCAAGTCGCAACTGGGCTTCGCGTTTGAGTTCTTGGACCAGCACATACTCAATCATCCGCCCGGACCACTGGGTCTGGAGGTAGTCCAGGGAACGGTTGGATTCCAGGTTAGGGGCGAGGACTGCCGCGCAGCGAATTAAGGGCGAATCTAGGTCATGGGTCGCCTTCAGACCCCACAGGGCTAGCTGACCCCCCAGGGAGAACCCGGCGAGAGCCACCCAATCAGGGCAACCCAGGGCGACCAATTGTTCTGCCATCCGTACTTGGTCCTCGCCTTCGCGCCAGCCATCAGCCGAGGGCACCGGCGAATACAGCGCGGTGCGTCCGTGGGCACGCCAATCGTAGAGGACCACGGCCCAACCCCGCTGGTACGCTTTGCGGGCCAACAGTTGGGCGTACCAAGCACTCTCGACTCGCCCCGTGATGCCATAGGTGATGATAAGGGTCCCCCGTGCTCCCATTGGACAACGCCACAACCCCCAAATCGGGACCCCATCGGCCCCAGAGAAGCAGTGTTCCTGCCAGGGGACCGCTGGGTAGGGGGCCAGCCAGGGGGTCTGGTCCTGGGTTTTGATGAAACTATCCCCATAAAAAGAACTCACTAAGAAGGTCTGGACGAGACCGTCTCGCAGATGCCAAGGCGGGGTGTAGGGGAGGGTAAACATCAATCCAAAATGAATTTGTGCAGGGCGACGGCGACCCCATCCTCAGTGACTGGGGGCGCGACCCAATCGGCCTCAGCTTGGACTAGGCGCGGCGCGGTTGCCATGGCAATCCCCACCCCAGCAAAACGAATCATCTCTAGGTCGTTAAAGTAATCGCCGATGGCAAGCACTTGGTCTGGAACCAGTCCCAGCGTCTCGACGAGATAGGCCACCGCCGCGCCTTTGTTGGCCTGGGGGTGGGTGGCCTCGATAAATTGATTGGTGGAACGGGTCAAGTACAACTCGCTGGGTGCATATTTTTGCTGTAACTCGGCCCAGAGTTCTGTCGTGTCCTGGTCCCAGAAAGCTAACAGTTTGGTGGGGTCCTCGGTGATGCGCCGGGCCAAGTCAGGGACGACGGTCAGGGGCACGCCCGTGCGCTCGGCATAGGACAGGTTCCAGGGTTGTGGGGGGCCTTGGATATAGAGGTTGTCATTGAGATAGAGGTGGACAGTCATCTGGTGGGCTTGCAGGTAGCTCAAGATATCCAGAGCTAAGGAGCGGGGCACTTTGAGATGGCGGACGACCCGTCCATCCTGGGGATCTTTGATTAAGGCACCCTGGTAGCTAATCAAGGGGAGGGGCGACTGGATCTGCTGGTGGTAGGGCAGGGCTGAGCGATGCATCCGTCCGGTGACAATCACCACCGGGATTCCCCGGGCTTGGACGGCGGCAATCGCTTGGACCACCGCTACTGTAATCACCGGGGCCTCACCAAGGACTGTTCCATCCAAGTCGAGGGCAACTAACTTAATTCCCATGCATGCTCGCCAATGCCTCACTACAGGGTATCAGTATTCGCCAAGTCCTCAAACAGCGCGTAGGGATGCTGACAACGGCGGACAAAGGCGACCCGGGCCAGGGCCTCGGGGTTGTGACGGCGGGTCCACATCACCCAACGCCAGCCCCAGTAGGTCAACTGACGACTACCCTGCTCTAGCCAAGGGGGAGCCGGACGGGGAGTCGGTTGGAGCGCGGTCTCCGGGAGTGCAGGCAGGAGTTGGGGGAAGTATTGCGCCAACCAAGGGTTATTCCCGAGGACGCGCTGGTAGTAGGCATGGCCCAGGAGGGGACGGCTCAACAGCAACTCCAGAGCCAGGGGTCCATCTTGACGCACGAAGGGCTGGGTATCACTGTCGCACCAAATAACGTTGATGCTCATCAGTTTGGGTAAAAATAACCGCTGGGTATGGGCATCGGTGGGGCGGTGGCGGTGGGCCAGAGCGAACCCGAGGGCCAGGATATTCGCCATGAGATAGGTGGTGTAGCGGCTACCATCGGCGACGAACAAATTAAAATCCACATCGTCGGATTCCACGAAACCACCGCTGCTCATGGAACCCGCTAGGGCAACACAGCGTACCTGGGGACAGTGGTGGGCTAGGCTCGCGGCATAGGTGAGGACGGCATTCCAGTAACGGTGGCAGTGCTGGGGATGCTGCTGTTGCCGCTGCTGAGAGCGTTCGACGAAACTCTGGGGCAGGTCACAGGCGTGGACGAGGCCGCCACTCAAACATAAATTCTCAATGCTGCCGAGGGCCTGTTGGACCTGTTGGGTCTCAGCCACACCCCCCACTAACCACTGGGCTAATTGGGGGACCGAAACGGCGTACCCCCGCCGCTGTAACAATTCGACCGTGGTGACAATCCGGGCTTGCAAGGCTTCCATGGGGATGATTGTAGCGGTTCGCCTAGACCAGAAAATAGGTTCTCGCTTTACAATCGTTAATATACGTTGAGCATAACCGTGACGGTCGCAACCAAGCAATTCACCTACTGGCAATGGCGCGGGTACCGCGTCCGTTATCGTCAAGCCGGGACCCAGGGCACACCGATTCTGCTCGTCCACGGATTCGGGGCCTCTGCTGACCACTGGCGGTATAATATCCCGGCTTTGGCAGAGCAGCACCGGGTTTGGGCGATTGACCTATTGGGATTTGGGCGTTCGGAGAAACCGGACTTGGCCTATGATGGCGACCTCTGGCGCGACCAGTTGCGGGATTTTTGTCAGGAGATGATCCAGGAACCAGCCGTAGTCGCGGGGAACTCCCTGGGGGGTTATGCGGCCTTGTGTCTGGCGGCGGACCACCCCGAACTCGTGCGCGGTTTGGTCCTCCTCAACGGCGCGGGGCCTTTTGAGAAATCCGTGAGTCCCTATGGTTTGCAGGGCTGGGTGAGTGGGTTAGTGAATGGGCTATTACAACAACGCTGGGCTTCGGACTTGCTCTTTGAGTACAGCCGCTCCCGTTCACGCATCCGCCGGACGCTGCTACAGGTTTACAAAGACCCGCGCAACGTCAACGACGAACTGGTAGAGGACATTTACCAGCCTTCCTGTGACCCTGGTGCGCCCCGAGTCTTCGCCCGGGTCTTCAGTACGCCCCAAGGCCGGACGCTGACGGAGTTGCTAGCGGTGTTACAAGTGCCGCTCTTGCTGTTGTGGGGGGACTTGGACCCCTGGATGACGGCTGGGCGGGCCACTCGTATCCAATCCCTCTACCCCCAAGCCACCTTGGTCTCACTCCAAGCGGGCCACTGTCCCCACGATGAGTGTCCCGAACTAGTAAACCAGGAGTTATTACGCTGGACTACGAGTCTGGGGGTCTAGTATTGGCCTCAGTCATCGGCAACACATAAGTAACCCCATACTAGAAATAGGGACTAAGAATTTCTCACAATCTCCATACATCTATAGGAGACAGTCGGTCCCCGCTTACCTCTAGGCTAGAATCGCATCGCTGGGGAACCCTTATCACATGAACGTTGCCATGAATAGTGTTGCTAAAATTCCTACCGGCTGGCGTTGGCTCCTCGGGGGGCTGGTGGTGGCGGGACTCGCGGCAGGGATCTACTTTGTGACCGCGCCCCGGCCTGACCCAGCGGCAAAGTTTGAACGCTTCTTAACGGTTGTTGAGCAGGTGGATACGGACATTCGGATCACCTCGGCGGGGCAAGTTTTCCCCAACCGTCGCTCCAATGTCGGCCCCAAAGAAGGCGGACTCCTAGCAGAATTGTTTGTCGAGCAAGGACAGGCGGTCAAGCAAGGCCAAATCCTCGCCCGGATGGACACGGAACGGGTGGTGAATACCGTCGCTGAGGCCAAGGCCGCCGCTGCCAGTGCCCGCGCCCAATACCTCAAGGCCCAAAATGGTTTCCGCTCCCAGGAAGTCGCCCAAGTCCAGGCTGACCTCGGCGCGGCCCAAGCCCGGTTGCAGATCGCTCAAGATAACTTTCAGCGTTTCGATGGGCTCTACAAGGATGCAGGGCTGACGGATGAAGAACTCAACTCCCGCAAACTAGAACTGGAGCGGGCACGGGCGGATGTGACCAGCAAACAAGCCCAAGTTGGACTCTACCAGAGTGGCAACCGTTTTGAGGATGTGTTGGGGGCCAAGGCGAGCTACGACCGGGCTTTGGCGAACTTGGGCGATGCCCAGACCCGGTTCGATGACCTGACGATCCGCGCCCCCTTCACCGGAATTGTCTCCCAACGGTACGCCGAGTTGGGCAGTTACGTCTCTCCGACCACCAACACGCAAGGAGCTTCTGCCAACTCCAGTTCAATCTTGCTCCTGATTGACCGCCTAGAGGTCCTGGCAACCGTGGCGGAATCGGACATCCCCCGCATCAAAGTGGGCCAGCTCGTGCGAATTACATCCTCAGCGTTCCCCGGTCAAGAATTTAAGGGCACCGTGCGCCTAGTTGCCCCGGAAGCCGTGGAGGAGAACGGGATCACCCAGTTCCAAGTCCGCGTCCAACTCGATGACTTCGCTGCCCGGACGCTCAAATCCCGCTTAAACGTCAGCGTCAACTTCATCGCCGGGAAGCTCAACAAAGCCCTGGTTGTCCCTACCACCGCCATCATCAGTAAAGACGGCAAGACGGGCATCCTGGTCCCTGACCTCAAAAAAGGTCCCACCTACCGCGAAGTGACCACGGGCCAAAGCCTAGGCGACAAAACCCAAATCCTCAAGGGCCTCAAAAAAGGTGAACAGGTCTTTGCCAAACTGCCTCCCGATGTGAACCTTGAAGAGTTACTAGGAAAAAGTAATGCGTTCCAGTAACGTGCTGGTTACGCCCGTCATGACCCCGGTGCCCTGGGGCAAGGGAATGTCCTGGAGTACGACTTGGGCGGAGAACCTGTTGTTAGCCGTGCGGACCCTGTGGGCGAATCGGTTGCGCTCCTCGTTGACCATGCTGGGTCTGGTGATTGGCATCGGTTCGGTGATTTTAATCATCGCCCTAGGGGTCGGTGCCCAGAAGTTTGTCAGTGACCAATTCAAAGACTTGGGTACCAACGTTGTCGCCATCTTTGAAGATGGACCGCGCACCAAGGGCCGTCAACCGATCACTTTAGAGGATGTCGAAGCTCTCAGGACGCAGGTCCAGACCATCGCCAATATCGCCCCAATTGCCTATGGTGGGTTTAGGATCACGCGGGGGGATAAAGTCTCGGAGGGCCAGTTGGCGGGTGTACCCGAGTCCCTGACTGAGATTCTGAATATCAGTTTTCTCAAGGGCCGCTTTTTCACTCCGACGGAGATGGCGAACCGGGCCACGGTGGTAATTTTGGGCGAGGACCTAGCCAAAAAAGTCTTTGGTTACGACGACCCCATTGGGAAATTAGTCATCCTCAACAACCGCCCCATGACCGTCGTGGGTGTAACTAAGGCGGGGTTCTTCGGCAGTTGGGTAGACCTGAACCGGGGGGCGATGGTGCCGCTGCCGCTCGCCATGGAGAGCCTAGTCGAGAGCTATTCCCCTTTTGGTAAAAAAGTCGCCGGGGTCCTGCTCCAGGCCAAACCCGACAGTACCGTAAACGCCGTCACCTTCGAGGCTAAGAACCTATTGCGCCAACGCCACCAGGTGACAGACCAAGAGGACTTTATTTTGGGTAATATCCAGGACCAGATTGATATTTTTAATAATGTCGCCGCCGGGGTTTCCTTAGTGCTGGGACTGACGGCAGCGATCTCTCTGGTCGTCAGTGGGATTGGGATCATGAACATCATGCTCGTCTCCGTCACCGAGCGCACCCGCGAGATTGGTCTACGCAAGGCTCTCGGCGCGTCTGAGGAAGTAATTCTGACCCAGTTCATCCTTGAGGCGGTGCTGATCTCGGTAGTTGGGGGCACGGTCGGTATTCTACTCGGTGCGGGGTTGGCTCTGGCAATCGGGACTGTCTCACCGCTCAAACCGGAAGTCACGCCCTGGGCAATTGCGCTAGCGGTAGGTGTTTCGGGGGGGATTGGGCTATTTTTTGGGGTTTTCCCGGCACAACGGGCGGCGCGGCTCGACCCGATTACCGCTTTACGGAGTGATTAGCCATGCCTTGGTTCGAGAGTATTCAAGTTTCGGTTTCCGCGTTGTGGGCTAACCGCCTACGTTCCCTCCTGACCATGTTGGGGCTGATTATCGGGATCGGGGCGGTTATTTTGATGGTGGCGATCGGAGTCGGTGCCCAACGCTATGTCAAGGACCAATTCAAGAGCCTCGGTACCAATGTGGTCGTCCTGGGTTCCGATGGGGAGCAACGTAAGGGTTTTCGTCCGCTTACGACCTATGATGCCGCTGCCTTAGAAACCCAAGTTCCCTCCGTAAGTAAGATTGCGCCTTTTATTGCTGAGAATGGACGGGCGGTCTGGAAGAGTAAGAACGCCAGCGGACGGATGTATGGAATTACACCCGCCCTCGTCGAAATGTTAGACTTCCCGGTCCTCAAGGGCCGTTTCTTCACCGAAAAAGAAGTGCAGGAACGGGCGCGGGTCGTCGTCCTGGGTCAGGAGCTAAGCGGCGAACTCTTTGGGGCGGAGGAACCCGTGGGCAAGGAAGTCTTGGTCCAAGGCCAACCCATGACCGTGATCGGCGTAACCAAACAAATTGCCTTCAAGGGCTATCTGGGCTACGTGGAGCGGGGGATGATGATGCCCATTACGGTTGTTCACGAGCGGTACATTGCCGGGAATACCCCCTTTGGTTTGAAATTGGGCTTGATTTTCATGGAAGCCAAGCCCGATGCCTCCGTTGAAGAGGTTACATTCCAGGTGACTAACTTGATGCGGCAACGCCATCAGATCATGGGTCAGGATGATTTCTTCGTGGGCACCTCTCAACAAGTCCTCGATACTTTTAACAGCATCGCCCTAGTCTTGACGGCACTGTTGGGGTTCACGGCGGCCATCTCCCTCGTTGTGGGCGGGATCAACATCATGAACATCATGCTGGTCTCCGTCACTGAGCGCACCCGCGAAATCGGTCTACGCAAGGCCCTCGGCGCGACGGAGGAAGTAATCTTGACCCAGTTCATCATTGAGGCGGTGCTGATCTCGATTCTGGGCGGCATCTTTGGGCTGGCCCTAGGGTTGGGGTTAGCGCAAATCATCGGTGCTTTTTCGCCGCTCAAACCGGAAGTTACCACTTGGTCCATCTGGCTGGCGGTGGGCGTTTCGGGGGGAGTGGGACTATTCTTTGGCGTTTTCCCGGCCCGTCGCGCTGCTCGTCTAGACCCGATTCTTGCCCTACGTACTGATTAAGGAGTTTTGTTCGATGGTCATCCGGCTCGAAGAAATCCGCAAAATCTACCGCCTCAACCAGACCGATGTGCCCATCCTCAAGGGCATTGACCTGACGATTGATAAGGGGGAATACGTCGCCATCATGGGACCCTCGGGTTCCGGTAAGTCCACCTTGATGAATATTATTGGTTGTCTGGACCAGCCGACAAGCGGCTCCTACTGGCTCAACAACTACAACGTTGCCACCATGGAACGCAAGTTCCTGGCCCAAGTCCGTAACCGTCAGATTGGGTTTATCTTCCAACAGTTCAATCTATTGCCCCGCGCCGATGCCCTCGAAAACGTCGCTCTCCCCGCGCTCTATGCCGGATTGGGCAGCAAGGAACGTAAACAACGGGCCACCGCCATGCTAGAGCGGGTCGGGTTGGGGGACCGCCTCCATAACCTCCCGAGCCAACTCTCCGGGGGTCAACAACAACGGGTCGCCATCGCCCGCGCCCTCATCAACCAACCCAGCATCCTCCTCGCCGACGAACCCACTGGGGCTTTGGATACCCGCACGGGCCAAGAAGTTCTCAACCTATTTGAGGAGTTGAACCAAGAGGGATTAACCCTGGTGGTCATCACCCACGACCAAGAAGTCGGGGACCGGGCACACCGGATTGTGCGGCTCCGCGACGGGATGCTAGAGACTGACCTACAAGCGGTGCTGGTTTAATACGCTATACAACCGGATGGAACCATCTCTAGCTCCAATTCACAAAGCTTTGACACTCCCCACGGCTAAAGCCGGGGGATTCCTGGTTCCACGAGTTCGCTTGCAACATCGGATTGCGCCTCTGTCGTAGGGGCTATGCTCTCCCCAAACGTTGACGTTTCCCAGTGCCCCTTGGTACTCTTTAATCCTGCTGCCAAGATATTCAAGGCTGCATTGTGGTCACGGTCTAGTACACAGCCACACTGACAAGTATGGGTGCGTGTAGACAACGACTTTTTGACAATCACATGGCAACTAGAACACTCCTGACTGGTGTAGTGGGGTGCCATAGCAATGACTATCCGCCCCATCACTTTGCCGTAGTATTCCAACCATGCTCTGAACATTGACCAACTAGCATCGCTGATGGACTTGGCTAAGTGATGGTTCTTGACCATGTTCCGCACTTGTAAGTCTTCAATAGCAACCAAGTCGTTAGACTGGACAGGGGTCCGGCACCGGACCCCTACGCACCTTGCCGTTTTAATGGCAAAATCTTTACGCTGCCTGGAGACTTTTAAGTGTTGACGGGCTAGACGCTTACGAGCTTTTAGCCTGTTTGCGCTCCCCTTCTTCTTCCTGGACACCCGCCGTTGCGCCCGTTTGAGTTGCTTTTCAGCTTTACGGAGGTAACGGGGGTTTTCTACCTTGACCCCGGTGGAGTCAGTGTAAAAACCGGTAAGCCCCATGTCCAAGCCAATTGTTTTGCCGGTGGGGGTCAAATCTTCAGTACAGTCTATGTCAATGTCAATGCAGAACTGAGCATAGTAGCCATCGGCCCGACGCACTAGCCGTACACGCTTAATTTGTTCTTTGCTGTACGTCCTCAAGTCTCTAGTGCCTAGCAACTTGAGCTTGCCTATTCCAAACCCATCCGTTAACGTTAAAAACCTACGTTCATCAGATAGCTGCCAGCCACAGGTTTTATACTCGATAGAACGGTTATCTTTTTGGAACTTAGGATAGCCTTTCTTACCTGAGACTTTCTTCTTGCAATTATCAAAGAACCTAGCAACTGCTGCTCATGCTCTCTCCGCCGCCGACTGTCGCGCCATCGAGTTTAGCTTTCCTGCCCATTCAAACTCTTTGGCAAGAATCGCACACTGTTTATTTAGATCATACTTGGTAGCTCCTTTGGTATCAATCCAGTAGCGCAAAGCTTTATTGCGGATGAATTGGAAGGTGCGGATCGCCTCATCAATTAAGGCGAACTGCTCAGAGGTGGCGACTAACTTTGACTCAAGGACTAACATGCTACTATTGTAGTTTATTTAAGCTGAAAATTGTCGCTCAGATATCCTATTCGCCATTGGCTCATACGGCTTATAGCCCCCTAGCTAAAGCTAGGGGGCTATAAGCCGCTCTTGATAAGAGAAAGCTTTGCTCTCTTGCCTCCTCGCCTCTGCCTAACTGACTGTGGGGGAGAGACCTCACACACATTTTGTAAAAAGCCAGCACTGTTTTGGGGACCCATAGACGAGACTTGGACTGCTTAAATTTTTTCTAGAGCTATTTTGTGCACTCAGGATATGCTGTGATATTTTGCGTAAAAAGAAAATGGGCACCTCAATTAATGCACAAGATAGACTGAAATCAAATACTTAGAGTTATGGCTCTTATCGCAGACATAGGTTATGAAAAAGTCCTGTCCTTGCTGGCTCATTTCACCCGTTTTTTCCAGTTTTACTTACACTGCTCCGGCACTTCGTCAATAAATGTACCGTGTCAGGTTGTAACTTAAATTCACTTTTGCATCCCATTTTCGCCCACGCTATAGCTTCACGCCGCTATGCGCGGTCCGCCCAAACCGCAGCAGATGCATTTTCTATAGCTAAAACTTCGCCAAACGTTCGAGCATCAGGTCTCGCTGCATGCATTACTTTATAGCGACGGATAAAAACATACTTACTAGCTATACAAAGGAGTTTGAACCTTAGAATTCGGCCAAGGGCTTGCCACCAGCCTTACTTTGTCGAGGACGCTCATGTACTTTCTGAAAAAGAGGGCGCAATGGCTCCCAGGGCAGCAGGGTGTCTAACGGCGTTAAGCAATTTTTCGGCTCAGCTAGTTTTTGCTGACGTTGTTCCCAATCCCACAGGCCTTGTGGTCCCATCCTAAGGATTGGTCGAGCTGTTCCTTTATTTTCTCATTTTTATCTAAATCAAGATGCCCTTTAGAGCGGGACCGGGGCATTCTGGGAGACCGTGGGATGAGCAATGACCGGGCAGTTGATGACCACCTTGGTCGGTCTTAGACCAGCAACGAAGGCATTGCCCGGTCCCGGTGGGTTGATGACCGCACTCTCCACATCGCCAGCCTGTACTAGAGCTATCAGGTCAGCGAAGGAATTGATCCGGCGTACTTTGTTCGCCTGTATCGCCGCTGCTGTCCATTGGTTTACGTGAGCATCCCATAGCGGACTGTAATTATTGTCCTGCGAACGGTTGTTGTTATCAGGCTCAATCGGAAAGACATTGACCGGATCGATGCCATTGTTGGCGATGGAAGAGGCGAAGCCTTGCTCCGCACCCCGACCGGGCTCCAGGGGACCATTTAACGTCGGAGAGAAGCCAAGGAGTGCGGAGCGGTCACTGGGTCGGCTCTGACCAAAGCTCAGAATGTTCGCCAGTCGTGGCGCGTAGACACCGTTTTCTAGGACTGCCGGGACTTCAGCCGAGACATCGGTGACCAAATGATAGTAAAGCGGCTTACCGTCCTGCATCCCGTCCAAGAGCGATAGGGTCACAGTCCGCTTAATGAGGTCCAGTGCCTTCAACCGGTCATGGGTGCCGCTGGCGTTGGCGATGACCTGAGCGTTCAGGATGATCCCACTGGGCAATACAATCGCTGAGGACCATTCAGCATCGGCAATCGCACCGGGCTTAGCCACCAGCGGTGGGAAAGGATTAGGCGAGCCGCCGACAATCTGGCGGATGGGTGCAAAGTCAATCACGCCCCGGAATTTCATCAGGCCGTTATCGAGCGTAACGGCTTGTCCGCCCGCCATGGCGGTGATGTGCCGCAGTTTGGGTGCGTAGTTGATGCCGAGCGTCTGGGCCGTAGCGTAGTCGGAAGCTTCGGTGATGATGTAGTAAACAGACGCGCCATTGGGGGCGAGGCCCCGGTATAAAGGCAGGGTCACGGTCGCATTGCGGGGCGTGAAGTCAATGGCTAGGGCACTCTTCAGGAAGACGTTATCGCTGGTCTTGAACTTAACCGCCGTGCGCGGAGAATAGCTGGGTTGTCCTGATTCACGGGCTGCTGTCGCCAGTAAAGCATCAATTTCGCCGGTGGACTGCGCGAACACCATTGGTGCCGAGCCGACGGTGAGTAAAAGTGACAGCGTCAAAGCCAATTGCTTCATGTTCTGGTCCTTTGCATCTATTAGTCAATACGTGGAGGGGTACTGACTGGATGACGAGATGGTAGTCCATCCTGTAAGCTGAGTAGCCAATGTAGTAGGGGTGAATTTACTCCCGGCTTAGAGCTTCAAGGAACCTCAGCTTTGTTCAACGGTCTCCCCTCTAGGGGGCGGCGACGGGGTGAGAGCATTGGGATAATGCTGTCGCTCAAACGAGAGTTAGTCAGCCCAGAGCAAGGGCAAAGTCGGGCCACGGCTGGTACAACCATCGGCGCGTGGCTAGAAGTATTTTACAACCGACACCGGTTAGCTTCCACGGTGGGCTAGCTACCCCCAGTTGAGTTTGAGAAAGGTTACTACGCGGCCGGCTCTCAGGTAGCACAAGGTCTCTGTCCACTAATTTGGGGCAAGGTCAATCAGCTCAAGGAGGGGCTGTGCTCTGGGTGGTTGATGCAGTAACTGAAGCACCCTGCTATTTCGATGGCTCTTGCGTAAGTCTTGGAGCTTTTTGCTTAAGGCAACTCAAATAGATTCTTTCCCCCCTTTTAAAAGGGGGCTGGGGGGATCTTCTAAGGCGGGCCTTAGAAGCGGACGGTCAGACCCACAAAAAGCTCGGTATCGGGGGCGGCGGGAGTGAGGCCGAAGCGTACGCCTGTATCGAGGAGGAGGTTTTGACTGAGGGCGTAGGTCAAGCCAGCATTAACTGTTGCCATCCAAGGAGCTTCCTGTTCAGTACTGAGCATACTGACGAACTCGGCAAAAGCTCCCAACTCCGCTGTCAGGTCGTGCCCAAGCACCAGACTATTGACGAACTCGGTGTGGTACCCGTCATCTATAGTGTTGGGCACAAAGGCGACCACGACCATCGTGCCTAGTCCCCAGCCCTCACTGAGTTCCACGGCGAGGGGGAAAATGAGGCCCCCATCTACTCGTCCGGCTCTCGTGGGAATTGTGATAAACGGCATAACCGCAAAAGCTGTCGGACCCCCATCGTTTCCCCAGAGGTTAACCTTTACGCGGAGTGTTACATCGGGGATAACGGCGGTCTCACGGCTGACCACGCCTTCTACATTGCTATCACTGAGACTATAGGGGGTCAGGCCCACTTGAAAATCCACATTTTGGCCTAGCCCCAACTTAAAATTCAAGGGGGCAAGGGTCCAACTCGTCCGCCCGTCCTCGCGACTGAACCCCAAAACATCGGTCTCAAGCTGCAACCAGCCCGCATCTACGGTGTAAGCACTCTCCGTCACATCGGGACGGTCAGGACTCAAGGGGCGCAATAACTCCTTGGGGGTCCGGTTGGTCAAGGTGTACTGACTCTTATCCGGTAATGGCTGGGCCAGCACGGGCAATACACAGACAAGTAACCACAGCACAAAACCAATCCCACGCCCCACAGCCACCTCAAATGTGAAATAAAAATGAAATCTTCTCTGTTGTACTGCTCCATCTCCTCAGCGTCAAGGGCAGCGACGATATTTTTCACTATTTTTTCATTTTTCATTAGGACGCCTTGCTACGGCTTAAATAACGGTGCCTACCGTGCAAAAACCATTCCTACTGCGTCAGCAGTAATTTTTCACTAACTAGGGTTTGGCGTTAGCGGCTTATCCTGGGTTTGTACCGTGCCTGGGCCAACCGCGATGGCGCATAACCATAGTCACCATAGCCACAGTCACAGTCACCATGCCACCAATTACAGCCAAGCTTTTGCTCTAGGGATTGCTCTGAACCTGGGTTTTGTCGGGGTGGAATTCGTATTTGGGCTTTTGGCCCATTCCCTCGCCCTGGTTGCTGATGCGGGGCACAACCTGAGTGATGTGCTGGGCCTGTCACTGGCTTGGGGGGCAAGTACCTTGGCGCGTCAGCAACCCTCAGTCCGGCGCACCTATGGCCTACGTCGCGCCTCAATTCTGGCGGCTCTGGGGAATGCAGTCCTGTTGCTGGTCGCGGTGGGGGTGATTGTCTGGGAAGCTCTGCGGCGATTTACCGATCCGGGCGTGGTGGTGGGTGAGACGGTCGTTTGGGTAGCGGCAGTGGGGATTGCGGTCAATGCGGGTAGTGCTTTACTTTTTCAGGCTGGACAGAAGCATGACCTGAACCTGCGGGGGGCTTTTTTGCACCTGATGGCGGATGCGGTTGTGTCCTTGGGTACAGTCTTGGCGGGCGTATTAATTCTGGTCACGGGCTGGTTATGGCTAGACCCGATGATGAGTCTGGCGATTGCGGTGGTCATCTCCTGGGGAACCTGGGGTCTTTTGGTGGAATCGCTCAATCTCGCCCTCGATGGGGTCCCTGAACAGATTGATCCCCAAGCTGTCCGCACCTATCTCGAAGCCCTACCTGGTGTGAGCGGGGTCCACGATCTACACATCTGGGCGATGAGTACCACGGAGAACGCCCTGACCGCCCATCTCGTCCTACCAAGTGGGTCCCCAGGGGATCGCTTTTTAGCGGAAGTCTGTGCCCATCTCCACGTTAAGTTCGCCATCGAACACACGACACTCCAAGTCGAAACTGGGGACTACCTCTGCGTGCTAGCCCCGCCGCCGCAAGTTTAATAGGCGGGTGTAAGCTGATAGCATCTTTCCCCGGAGGCGCGGGTGGAACAACGGATTGCCTTAGTAACGGGAGCTAATCGGGGTATCGGCTTTGAAGTATGTCGCCAATTGGCCCAAGTCGGGCTCGCGGTAATCCTAACTAGCCGCAACGAGACTGAGGGTAAACAAGCGGCGGCAGAACTAGCGCAAGAAGGTCTCCCAGTCCATTACTATCCCCTAGACGTCAATGAACCGACCAGTATTGAACAGTTGGGGACCTACTTACATGCGGACGTGGGCCGGGTGGATGTCTTGGTCAACAACGCCGGGGTCTTCCTGGATGAACCGACAGACCAGGCTCTGACTGCTCGTGTAGAGACTTTTGAACGGACCTTCCTCACCAATGTCTTTGGTCCCCTGCGCTTGGCTCAGACCCTCATTCCTCTGATGCAAAGGCAGAAGTACGGGCGGGTAGTGCATGTCTCCTCCGGCGCGGGGCAACTGTCGGATATGCTCAGCGGTTATCCCGCCTACCGGATGTCCAAAACCGCCCTCAATAGCCTGACCCGGATGCTCGCCTACGAAGTGCGAGGGACGGGTATTTTGGTCAACAGTATGTGTCCAGGTTGGGTCAAGACCGCCATGGGTGGTCCCGATGCGCCACGGACCCCGGCGGAGGGAGCCGATACGGTCCTCTGGCTTGCCACCCTCCCCGAGGATGGACCGACCGGGGGTTTCTTCCGCAACCGCGAACCCATCCCGTGGTGATACTCCTCTACAGGCATGGAAAGAGACCATCAGCGGTCATCTTCCGCTTACACTCAGGGCCATGAGCATTGACCACGACCAATTCAAACAATTACAGGACTTACGTAAGAGCCATCGGCCTAGCCGGGTGCTTCAGTTGCTGCATCAACCACCCAGAGCGTAGCCCCGGCTGGAGTTGATAGATGGTTTGGGTACCATAGGCGACCTCGTTAAGCCCTACCCACACCAGCCGCGCACCGCCGATATGATTGCGTTGCCTACGCTCCTTGCGACATTGACACGCTTCAAGCCCCGTCAGGGGTTTGATTTCGCGGTGAAACTCTGCCACTTGCCAACGGACGCGCCAGATGGTCCGCTACATAGGTCAGGGTCTAGTGGAGCTGGGCAGTTAACCGGTCTTGGCAGTCGTCGAGTTTAGTAAAACTCATCGGCTAAGAGGCAGGTCACGGCGTCGAGGAAGCGGCACTCTGTTACGTAAAACACATCCGCAAACTTTGCCCTGAGGATATTCTGAATCTCGAAACTCGCATTCAACCACGGTTGGAGACGTTTCTCAAGGGGTGATGGACTCAGGACAGGTTCTTGTCGTCCTCCTGAGCAATCACCGCAAGAACTTTAACAAGGCTTCCGTCACGACCTCGGGGTATTCTTGTTGGCACCAGTGCCCACAGGCGGGGATACGGACCTCTTGATAATCCGAGAGAATATAGCGGTCCAGCCGATACACAAAATCTGGGGTAATGGCGAAATCATCCTCACCATAAATAAACAATGAGGGCACTTGAATCGGGGTCATCAGGTCCGGGGCCAGCCCAGGTCCGAAGTTGGCACGGTAATAGTTGAGCATTGCCCTTAGTGAACCTCGTTTAATTGCCGCCACGAAATACTGGATATCCTCCGCCGTGATTTTCCCTGGTCGCACCGTGGGGTCCGTGAAAATGGAACGCACCAACCGATAGTCCTGGTCACTCAGGTACCACTCCGCCAGCCCCGGTATCTGGAATAGGGCAATATAGCGGCTGGCCCACAGTTGGCGGGGCGTGAGGTTATCACGTAGGGCCAAGGGGGGCGGGACCTGGAGCGCGGCAACCCGGGGCACCCGGTAAGGATGACGCAACGCCGTCGCCCAAGCAATCAAGGCCCCCCAGTCATGCCCGACCAAGCGGAAACGCGATTCCCCCCAAGCCCGCGCCAAGGCCACCACATCCTCCACCAGATAATCCAGCAGATAAGCGCGGGTGTCTGGGGGTTGACTGGAGAGGTTATACCCCCGCAGGTCTGGGACCACGACCCGAAAATGTTGGGCCAAAGGGACAATCTGATGCCGCCAACTGTACCAGCACTCCGGGAAACCATGGAGCAGGATTAGCAGCGGACCCTCGCCGAGATGGGCGCAGTGAAAAACTAAACCGTTCGCTTGGACATCCTTAAACTGCCATGGAAACTCCGTCATCCCGGTCCCACCAACCACATAAAGATAAAGCCCAAGGCCGCCCCCGCAAAAACCTGGACGGGTGTATGTCCCAGTAACTCCATCAGCCGCTCCTCAAGAAACTGGGGCTTTTCGCTAAATAGCTCTTCAATGATGATGTTCAAAACCCGTGCTTGCTTACCCGCCGCCCGGCGGACCCCCGCTGCATCGTACATGACAATAAACGCAAACACCGCCGCAATCGCAAACTCATTACTACTCCAATTGCTAGTCTGGCCCACGCCCGTTGCGAGGGCCACGACCAAGGCCGAATGGGAGCTTGGCATTCCCCCCGAGGTAGTCAAAACGCGGAGGTTAATTTTTCCGGTTTGGACGAGGGCGACCACGAGCTTGATGGATTGGGCAGCGAGTCCGGCGAGGAGAGCGACCACTAGGACTTGATTCTCGAAGACATTGCTGAGTGGGTACATACGCCTCAGTGCTCCCGCTGGGTAATAAAGTCCGCGAGAGCGAGAAGAGGGACCGCCCGTTCACCAAAACCGATCAACTCGGTCTTGGCCTCAGTAGTGAGTTGTTGGGCTAGATTCTGGGAGCATTCCAGTCCTAATAGGCTTGGATATGTGGCTTTTTGGACAGCAACATCCTTGCCAATGGTTTTACCAATTTTCTCAGGCGTACCCGTGATGTCTAAAATATCGTCCACAATCTGAAAAGCCAGCCCGATTTTTTGTGCGTAACGGCTGAGTCGGCCCAGTTCCTCGGTGCCACCGCCCGCGAGGATACCGCCACTGACCACGGCTACTTCGAGCAGAGCCCCGGTTTTCTTGGCATGGAGGGTCTGGAGCGTCGTCAGGGGAATGGGTTTACCTTCGCTCTGGAGGTCCATCACCTGACCGCCCACGAGTCCACTGGCACTAGCCGCCCGTCCCAACCGTGCCACGACAGCTAAGACTTGAGCAGGCTGGACCTGCGCCGGGGTCTGGGTCGCCATGACCTCGAAAGCGTAGGCTAAGAGTCCGTCACCCGCCAGGATTGCCATGGCTTCACCATAAACTTTATGGTTGGTGGGCTGGCCCCGGCGCAGGTCGTCATTGTCCATCGCGGGTAGGTCGTCATGGATTAAGGACATCGTGTGAATCATCTCTAGGGCACAGGCGGTGGGGACGGCCCAGGCGAGCCTACCGCCTAGAAGTTCACAGCTTGCCAAACAGAGGATTGGGCGGAGACGCTTGCCCCCGGCGAGGAGGGAATAGCGCATGGCCTGGTAGATGGTCTCCGGTTCAGCCAAGGGAAGGAACTGCCCCAAGGCTTCCTCGACCAGGACTTTGCGTTGACTCAAGTATTGGACTAGCTCAAACCCAACCATGACCCGCCCATAAACCTTCCCTTATTTTAGGGGTATTGCTGTCAGGTCCCTGATACTCCCTTTCCTCACCCGGAGGTTTCTAGGACAACGAGAGATTTTAAAACTAGGACGGCTCTAGGTCCTCTGACCCGAAATGCTCGTTCTGTTTACTATCGCCACCGGATTGCTCACCATCAGTACTGGTCGCTTTTGCTTTGAGATGAACCCATCCATCTTTAAGGAATCTGGGGCAGGCCGGGGTTATATTCCTTTTCGTAGTTGGGGTGAATCCAAAGGAATTCTCGGCGGTTGTTCTGGACTCTCACTAACCCCCCAAAACCTGGGTCTTTAGTCCGCAAGAGGTGTTCTAGCTCTCTGAGCATTCCCCCGTAGGTGGGCGTGGGTTGACCGAATTGGCGTTGATACTCTGGAGTCTCGAACTCCATAGTTCTCTCGCCAGAGAGTCCTGGTCTATCGTCATGACCCAGCCACTCGCCAGCTTGACCGCCTACATCTAGGAGGGCCTTGGTTGATTTTTCAGAGAACTCTAACTGCTGTTTATAGCTATCGTCTACCACGAGTTTGGCGGCTGATGCTGCTACGGGCAACACAAGGCTCAAAGCTCCAGTTACAAGCCGGACATAGGGAGCTACCTTCACTAACCATTCACGGGGTTGGTCAAACTCGTATACCCCCCGTTTATCTCCCCACAGGATCGGCAAAGGTAAACGCGAATGTTCACACCAGAGGGTCAGGCGTATCTTTTGGCTCATCCATCCTGGTCTGTCCCAAAACCCCGGATCAACTGGGGTCCAACTAATTAAGCGAGGCCCATCCCGGCCTTCATCAAGTAGGGTAGTCATTACCGCAGCATAATGTTCATCAGCCTTACTCATGAAAGCCTGGACCTCAATTCGAGAAGTCTGCACCTCAACCAAAATCGGTTGAATTCCCTGTTGTATAGCTTGTATTATCTCTGCTGTTTGTTGATTCTGATGGGATGCAACGTCAGAATTAGGTTGTGAGATATTGACCATCAATTCATCAATATTCTGCCATTGGTTACAGCCAGGAATTGAACAAGGATAATCAGAGCGGCTTTTACGTCTACTCTCAATCAATTTCTCAATTTCAAACAAGCCCCGGCCTGGATCGTCCACACCACAGGGTCCACGACAAGGCACCATGATCTGACAACGCAAGCCTTTCCAAAAATTCTCGACTAGCCATTTTACTTCGCTGCTTAGCTGGTTAAGGAAGACAATTGGATAGGCGGCTCGAACCGTGATGCGAATATCACCCCCTTCTAACACTAAGAAAGCCCGACCATTGTAACCATCCTCCAAGACTAAGCCCTGCTGCCAGTGACAGCTCTTCCTGTAATCTTCTCGACCAAGAGAGTAGCGATGGAGCCGCACAATCAGTTGATAAAAAAGACCTTCGGCAGGTGCGTTGATGCCAGTGCTTGCATCCACAATCCGACAAACTTGCACTTGTTCTTTGTCCCCAGATGTTGGTCTCTCATTCCAGTCTTCAGCAAATCTCTCAGGGCGGGCACCAGGGACGAGTTGGGCGATTAGACTAGTGTGGTTGGCAGGGTCAGGCAGAATTACTCGATAGGACACATCGAACCGCTCCATCAACCGTAGGAAAATGGGATGTAGTTCAGGGGAATAACGTTCTTCTTTATTACGTGCTGGATCGTTCCACAGTTCCCTTAGGCGACTGTGTTGAATCAGGCCATACTGTTCCTTAATTTGCTTATCTTCCAGAACAAAGCTAATTGCCTTGGTCAACCAGTCAGGTTTGAGAATTACTATATCCTTCAATCCTTCATCCTGATTGTAGTAAATCAGTTGCCCGAGTGTGTGGCAAATAGTGATAAAGAGATTAGTTTGTTCGTTGCTCAAGCCTTGACCGTAACAAATTTCTTTTAATTCTGTGAACAATAGGTAAGGTTTGGATTGACGAGCTAGTATTTCTCTGATTCTTTGCCAGCGACCAGGATAGGGACGGCCCACATCAGGAAGACCACTAGCTGTTCGAGCAATGGCCTGTTTTAATTCCTTAATTTGATCACCCGTTTGGCTGTCCACATGCGAGAAGTCTACGATGAAGTCTGGGAAGCGTTTACGTAAAGCCTCCTCATCTAAAAATGCTTGCCGTTCTTTAGGACCGCCGTGGGTTGCGACGATTAACACTCGGGGTCTTTGGTGAGGACGTTTTTCGTCAAATGCTCTGTGCTTAATCAAATTGGTCCAGTATTCTACAAAGCCTTGTTCGGGTCCCTCACGGGGTTTCCACACGACTAAGTAAATAGCAGCCTCACTAAAGAAAAGTTGATGGGTCGGGCGATAAATGGGTTGACCACCAAAATCCCACCCGTTCAGTGTCAATGTGTCTTCTGTATCAGGGTTAGTCAGAGATATACACTTAATCTCCACCCCATGCGTCGTATCCCGACCTTCTATAAACTGCTCTCCTCGAAGAGCAGCTAGTAGACTACTTTTACCCACTTCACCTTCACCAACTAAAACCAGTTTGGCTTCATGAAGAATTACTTTATCATTTGCTTGTTCCCGGAAGAATTGCAGAAGTGTCTGTATACCCTGTTCACAAACAGCTCTTATTAAAGGGTTTAGGGGATTATCTCGGAAATCAAGATAGCGTAATTGAGTAAGGTTACCTAGAGACTCCGGTAGATCGGTTAATTGATTATTTAAGAGGATAAGATTCTGTAGTTGAGCAAGGTTACCTAGGGACTCCGGTAGATTAGTTAATTGATTGTCTGAGAGGTCAAGCAAGTGTAGTTGAGTAAGGTTACCTAGGGACTCAGGTAGCTCGGTTAAGTAGTTGTTTGAGAGGTAAAGATTTGGTAGTTGAGTAAGGTTACCTAGGGACTCCGGTAGATTAGTTAATTGATTGCTTGAGAGGTCAAGGAACTGTAGTTGAGTAAGGCTGCCCAGCCACTCTGGTAGATTAGTTAATTGATTGTTTGAGAGGTAAAGATCCTGTAGTTGAGTAAAGCTGCCCAGCCACTCTGGTAGATTAGTTAATTGATTGTTTGAGAGGTCAAGCTGCTGTAATTGAGTAAGGTTACCTAGGGATTCAGGAATTTCAGTAAGGTTAAAAGCACGTAGATTGATTGATGTGGCTCCTGCGAGCCGTGCTTTTTTTATTATTTGCTCAGCTTTCCTAGTATTTTCATCTTGCACCATGACTCTACTCAGAATTTCTAAAATACTACATCACCTCTGTAGCTTCTGCAATATAGCAAACCTGTTTGAGGTGTAAATAGCTCTCCAACAGCCGCCCCTCCGCCCCACTAGTGGGGGACCAAGGCGAAAAGCAGAAGACAGAAGAGTGTTCTTATTCTTGCTCCCCTGCCCTGCTTGCCTGTGCCCAACAGGGTACGGGGGAGGAGCTGGGGGTTGGGGGCGGCTGTTGAGCACCATGACTCTTTTTACAATTTCTGTAGGGTTGCCATAGCATGGTGAGCACTTGCAACGGCATGTGGACAACCCGCAATGGCATATTGACCGTCCGCAATAGTATGTGAACAACTTGCAATGGCATGTTGAGCACGCGCAATGGCATATGGACAACCCGCAATGGCATGTTGATGATTCACAATGGCTTTGTAGTTTTTGCAATAACATGATGCAGGTCTACGTATTTTTACCGGAATGCGTTACATCGTTTGCGGCGGTGGTCCAACCTAAAATTACTTGATTGGGGTCTATCGCTATGGTTGCTCAAGATACCCGTCGGCGGCTTAGCAGTGTTTTGATTGGTCAGGACGTGGAATCACTCAATGGCTTCAAGGCCATTACCAATTACAAAGCTCCCCGGCCCGAGGCAGCGGCTGAGGTGCTAGAAACCGCTTACCAAACCATGTTGTCCAAACAGAGCGAGGAGACCGTCAAATCCACTGCCGCCAAAGCTGCCGCCGATAGCGCACGTCATGCCGAGTGGGAGTTTCACAACAGCATCCTGACGATGAAAGAAACGGTGAAAGGTCAGTACGGCTCCGACAGCGACGAAGCCCAAGCCATCGGTTTCAAGAAGAAGTCCGAGCGCAAACGTCCCTCCTCACGCAAAGCCACCCCTGCCCCTGCACCCTAACCTACCCATTACTCCCACTCTTTGCAGGAGCAATGGTACTTGCCACGATTATCCAGGAGAATTGCTACTGAGCCTGACCCTGGGGCAGGTCAGCTTTGGTTTGCCGTTCGGAGAAATTTTTTCCTGTTTGTGGCTCTCTCACAGAAATTACGCTAGTCCCTGCCCCAAGCGTTGCGGCTCGCCCAGAAATGAGCACGCCAGACCTATCTCAAGAGCTAATGAGGACTTTCGGTCCCTGGGGTGTCGTGACCGGACCAGCTTCGGCAGTGATAGCAATGACCAAGGCCCCCGGACCCACGCCCTCAGGAGCGGCGAATTGCGTCGTGTTGACCCCCGGGCGGGTGTTGAAGCGTCCATAGAGCGATATCTTGGTCCCCCCGGTGATGGCCCAGAGGTGATAGGTCTGGTTCCCAGGCAGGGGGGGCAAGTTTTGGATGGTGAGGAAGACGGCTTTTTCCTGGACTAAGACCTTACCCGTCGTCTGGGCTCCGGTCGGGCTCTGGAGATTTACCAACTGGGTGTCGGGTTTCTGGAGTAACAAAGTCACGCTTTCGTTGAGAGCTAGCTGTTGGCGGACTTGGTAGTTATCAAATCCCACCACAGCTACCACTAGGGCCGCTACTCCCGCTATGCCCCAACCCCAGGGCAAGGTCTGGCGGCGGGGCGGTTCAAGAGCCGCAAAGATAGCTTCACGGACCCGAGGGGGCGGGGTGACGGCGGTGGGTTCGAGGGTGAGGAGGCCCAGGGCGGCTTGGAGTTGGGCTACTTCGTTGAGAAGCTCAGGGCTTTCGCTCAGTCGTTGTTGAAGGACGAGTTCTTCCTCGGGGGTTAAGTTGCCTAAGGCGTACCCTGCAATCAGTTGTTCGATGTCCTCGGGTCCGGTCATCATGTACTCACCCTAACAAGCCTTGTAAACTTCTTCTTAACTTTAAAAGGCCCAAGCGTGACCAACTTTTCACCGTACCTAGGGGTACACCTAGCCGCCGGGCAATCTCCGGGCAGCTAAACCCATCAAAGAAAGTCAATTCCAAGGTCTGACGCTGGTTGGCGGGGAGTTGGCTCATCGCAGCGCGTACGTGGACTGCACATTCGGCTAGAGATACTTCTTCAAGGAGATTGGTAGGAGCTGCCTCCAAGGGGTTCAGTCGCCCCCACCGTTCCAACACCTTCAACTTACGGCTCCGTGCCCGCACCCGGTCCAAGGCCCGCGAACGGGTCATCATCAATAGGTAGCTTTTGAGGGGGCCGAGGTCCGGCTGGTAGCTGCACTGGACCCAGAGGGTAGTAAAAATCTCTTGTGTGACATCCTCAGCTTCGCGGGTGTCTTGGAGAATACGGAGGGCCAGACCATAGACTACCCCAGCATGCCGCTCATAGAGGACCTTGAGGGCCGTGGTTTGGCGTACCCGGATGCCTTCCCAGAGGTGGGCATCGGACTGAGAAGGGTCCAGCGGTTGCTTCATATGCTACTCAAGATAGACCTTAGCTGAGTCTTAGGTCACTCCCTCCAGGGGGTTACGCAGCAATAAGACCTATGGATTACTTTGATCTGTAGGTGATCTGTTTACGACTGAGTGTCGTATCAGGAGTGCGCCAAGGGACAAATCCTTCTTCCGTCCCGTAATCCCCCTCTGCTCTGTTTACCCATGTCAGGAGTCCACCATGTTGAGTACCCGTTTTAAATGGCTTGCCCTACTGTCCTGTTTGTCACTCTCTGGGCTAGCTGTCCAAGCCTCCAGTCACCGGGAAGCCCCCTTCATCAGCCAGCAACCGAAGCTGGATGCCACTGACTTCTATATGTTTCATAGCTATGAGAAGGGCCGCAGTGGTTACGTCACCCTGATCGCTAACTACCTGCCGCTCCAAGACCCCTACGGCGGACCCAACTACTTCTCTTTGGACCCACTTGCCAACTACGACATCAACATTGACAACAACGGCGACGCCAAGTCAGACCTCACCTTCCGCTTCAACTTCACCAACACGCTCAAGAACCTCTCCTTGAATGTGGGCGGTAAAGATATTGCGGTGCCTCTGGTCAACATCGGCCCGATCACCAAGGACGATAACTCCGCCCTCAACGTCACCGAGTCCTACACGCTGACGGCAATCCGTGGTAGCTCGCGGCAAACCGTGACCACGACGGCTGGCGAGTCAGTCTTCACCAAGCCCGTGGACAACATCGGTAACAAGAGTATCGCTGATTACCCGGCCTATTCCACCAGTTTCATCCGCAATATCAACATTCCTGGTTGCGGTATTCCTGCCAAGGTTTTCGTGGGTCAGCGCAAGGACCCCTTCGTGGTCAACTTGGGCGAGACCTTTGACCTCATCAACGTTACCAATGTCCTCGGTGCGGTAGACGCCGAAGCCGATGACCTCGCCGATAAAAACGTCACTTCGCTCATCATGGAAGTGCCCGTGGGTTGCCTGACCAGTAATGGCGACCCGACGATCGCAGGCTGGACCACCACTAGCACCCGCTCGATCCAACAACTTCAGAACAATCCGACCTATGACAAGCCCGTACAGGGCGCAGGGGCTTTCATTCAACAGTCACGGCTGGCGAACCCTTTAGTCAACGAAGTAGTGATTGGGTTGAAGGACAAGAACAAGTTCAACAGCAGCCAGCCTGCCGACGACGCGCAGTTTGCTGACTATGTGACCAACCCGACCCTGCCTGAAATCATTGAGATTCTTTATGGCAGTGCCGGAGTCCGAGCTCCCAACCTGTTCCCGCGCACGGATTTGGTCTCGGTCTTTTTGACCGGGGTGGCTGGCGTAAACAAGACCAACGCCGTTGCTGAACTGATGCGCCTCAACACCAGCATCCCCCCTGTCCCTGCCGCTAGCCAGAACAACTTGGGCGTGATCGGTGGCGATGTGGCGGGCTATCCCAACGGACGGCGACCGGGCGATGACGTGGTGGATATCTCCCTGCGGGTAGTCATGGGTGCCTTGCTAACGCCCGAACAAGCCCCCTCGGGTCAGTTGCCCTTCACCGATGGTGCATTTGTGGATGCTGGTTTCTTCAGAACCACCTTCCCCTACCTGAACGCGCCGATCCCCGGTTCTCCGAACAACACCCCGTAAGCTCCCTCCCTGC
>Ga0163145_1000112_pt1 | contig 35679 bp, 36 predicted proteins | sample OliLakLV9_FD_161683 | JGI IMG/M metagenome (GOLD analysis project Ga0163145, IMG submission 161683) | Freshwater microbial mat bacterial communities from Lake Vanda, McMurdo Dry Valleys, Antarctica - Oligotrophic Lake LV.9 | ecosystem: Environmental > Aquatic > Freshwater > Lake > Microbial mats... | reverse complement strand
AAGAAAGTCGCGCTCACCTGGGGATTGAGACCCAGCGCCAATGGAGCGATAAAGCCATCGAACGCACAACGCCTGCGCTTTTGGGTCTCTTTAGTCTCGTCGTCTTGATGGCCCACGCCCTTTACCCCGATGGGCAGATCCCGGTCCCGCAGACCGCTTGGTATCCCAAAACCCATGTCAGCTTCCATGACCTGCTGGCACTGGTCCGTAGGCGGCTTTGGCTCCACTCTCTTTTTCAGACAGATGCACTTTCACCTGATCTGCGTTTAATCACGACCGCTCAGGTCGAACATCTGCTTTCTGCTCTGTGTTATTAACTTGTTAATGTGCAAAGTCGAGCTATATACATCTATCACTTTTCAAAAAACGTGGCAAACACTACATGTTGGTTTCGGGTATGAAAGTATAGCAGCCTCACTCCAACACTTCACGCATGTTCGCCGTAGAAAAGCTGGAATGTCCAGGTCTCCATGGTCAAAGGTGCATATAGTAGAGTTTATTCAGAATAAGGATTAGGCAAAGAAAGCCTTTTCGGGTAAACTAAAGAGTTTGCATCTTATCGAATTCAGAGCGAACTAAAAAGGAGCAAACATGTTTACCGAAGCCATCTTACGCGAAAAACCAGCCTTCATTAAGCTTTTTATGGGCCTGCCTGCGGCCGAGTTCTGGCAACTGGTCGAAAAAGCGCAGGCGTATGAAGCTACCGCCAACGCGCAAAGATTGGCTCGTCCGAACCGCCAACGTGCGCTGGGTGGGGGACGCAAAGCGGACCTGCCATTGGTGATTCGTCTCGCCCTCGTGTTGACCTATTTACGCGTGCATCTGCCCCAAGCCGGTGTGGCGGAACTCTACGCTGAGGCCACGCAAAGCGACGTGTCACGCCAGTTACGGATCCTGTCACCGTTGCTTTTAGACCTGTTACCCACACCGGTGGTGTGGGAGGCGATTGATGAGACCCACCCGCTGACCGCACAAGATCTGCTCGAATTGACTGAGTTCCGTGACGGACGCGTAATTATCGATGCGACCGAACAACAGATTTATCGTTCTGAAGTCAATGAACTGCGCAAGGCCGCCTATTCGGGCAAGAAAAAACAATTTACCTTTAAGACCCAACTCATCACTGATGGTGCGCATCATATTGTCGCCATTAGCATTACCCTGCCAGGGGCGGTCGCCGATAAAAAACTGGCGGATCTGGTGGCTTCTGTCGCCCGCCTGCCGGATGACGTGCAGGGTGCCGCTGACAAAGGCTATCAAGGTCTGCCACAGCAAGTGGACACCCGCCGCGTGGTTGATCCGACAACTGGTGAAATCACCACCACCCCACGTTTGCACTTCGAGACCCCCCATAAAAAGCCAAAAGGCGGCGAATTAAGTCAAGCTCAGGCAACTTCTAATCAAACCTTAAGCGCCTGGCGCATCCGCATTGAGCATTGTATCGGCTGGGCCAAAAACTGGAGCATTTTGGCCACTCGCTTTCGCGCCGCACCGGCGCTTTACTCTTCCCTCATGCAAGTCGTCTGCGGCCTCGTCAATTGGCAAACTGAACGCTGGCAAGCGCTCAAATCGTTACCCGCTCTAGCATAACCCTTGATGCTTTGCAAATCCTTATTCTGACTAAACTCTAGTGTAATCGGGGTCGATTTTGGGCGGTTCAGCGCGTATCCCTAGGTGCGTGGTTCGTCGAAAAAATGGGACGCGGATCTCTCCATAGTCGCGCATGTTAAATTCTGGGTACGAGTTCGCGCGAATAATCTGAGGTTCTTCGTTGATACAGATATTAAATAACTTTGAGTATGCGCCATCAATCGACATACTCTCAACATGACCGTGCGCACATCGGCAAAGTCCAAATTGGTCAAGCCTGGAAGAGTGATCAATCTAGGGTTTGGTGAAGACACCAATCGTCAGCATTTCTGTGCCGCCGCCGGTGCTACTCGGGCAGAGATCATATCTGAGCTTTTGAGCATCTTCTATCCTGATCTGGGCAAAATTATCAACATAGGGCGCTTGTACATTTTACGGGTCATCTGGAAACGACTTTGGATAAAATACAAAACAGCAACAAGAAAGTATTTGTGCGTAAAGCGTACAATTGTGGAAGTGGTACTAGTACACTTGGGCGGAAATAACCATACTATTCTCCGGTGAATCAGTAGTGAATCAGTAGGACAGTGAGACAGTACAAACACTGTTCTACTGTCCTACTGATTCACTGTCTTACTTACGCCCAAGTGTACTAGGTAGAGGGATGGTCAAGCGAGGCATTCACGACAAAGGAATACCCGGCCGCAATGTGCCAGGTGTTCCTTCCCCTAATCGGGAAGACTAGATGAGGCTAACGTAGCGAATACCGTCAACGTGGAGGAGGACGAGCTCGCCGTCCAGCTGAGTCTCGAAGTAATCTCGCTTCGTCGCCGAAAAGGGTATCAGCGAGATTGGCGCGTAAATATACGGTAGGCACGACTTGATTCAACCTGTAGTGAAATGATGTAGAAACCAGGCGTTTTTTGTATACAGGGGCGAATTAAGACTCCATTTTTCTATTGAATTTCACTGCTGGAATAGAGAAAGGTCTTTTTGGGACTTCTTTTGTCCATGTTGGCCTAGAGAAATCAACCGTTTCTGTGGATCAAACCGCACAAAAGAAATGTACGTTTCTTTTGTCAAATGTTGAGCCAGCTTGGTTCTCTCTGGTAGATGGTCTAGCGTATAAATCCGCGCCAATCTCGCTGGTACCCTCACAGAAGTCTTGTGGGCACAATATCCCAAAATCAGCGTACCACAGGCGGGCAACACACAAACTCGCTAGATGGCCATATTTCACCTGGTCATGTGGTGGGTTTGCTCCTGCGCATCATTGGGAAGTTTCCGAATTCCAGCAGAGCAGCGTGAAGAGATGTCTGGCACGCCGATGATGCCCGCCCACCGTTGGCCATATCATCGCCACCCCCGGCAGTCCACCCCACTAGATGAATAACATTGCCGTGTCAGATCAGAATGCGGGTGTGTAGGCATAGGCGGCGCCAGATGTATAGTTTGTTGTGCGATCGGCGTCGTTTAGCTCCTTGTTTTTGCGCCACGTCGGCTGGGGCGTCACCGCCGCTTCCGCCTGAGTGGCCTCCATATTATTCGAGTAAATTGGTACCTTGGTACCTTGGTACCTTGGTACTATATACCTTGCTACACTATTAGGCGTAGAATTAGAGCTACCGCTAGCGCGACTAAAAATAGTTACCAATTGCTCCATCGCTGTGCAGATCGAGGGCTTTATCACCCACTTCAAGCAGGCTCGCATCTGCAGGCTTGAAGGTAAGGCAAAATCATTGCGCCGGATGCGCGGCCAACTTTGGCGTGCCGCGTATTCCTGGCCAATTAAGCGATTGACTTCGATGAAAAATCATCGCGGTTATTAGCCGTTTATTATAAAGTCTGGTTGGGTTACCTTTAGCTTACGTAAAATCGTCGCATCAACTTTGCTCTTGGTAAGCTGCATATTAGGTGGATTTACGCACAATGACACAACAACTCGTTTATAAACATCTGTATGAAGAAATTTTAGCCAGCATCCCCGCCTCGGTTTTGTTAGTGGATCGTCAGTTACGGGTGGCTTTCGTAAACCGCAACTTCTTGGAGAAATCACGGCGCAGCGAGGAAGCTACCTTTGGTCACCCATTGAATGAAGTTTTCCCGCGAGCGCTCTTGGCCTATACCCGTTTGGAAGAACGAGTGCGGAGAGTTTTTGCGCTGGGCCAGGCCGAGGACGGCGGCGAGATCTCTTACCGCGCACCTGGTTTGCTGACTCGAGTTTACTTTTATCGGCTGACCCCTGTTTATGCGGAAGCGACCAGCCCAGTGGAATATGTAATGCTCTTGATGGAAGATATTACAGAGCGGATCCAGTTGGGCGAAGAGATACGGCGGGCCGAGCGTCATCTGGCTAGCGTGGTGGAAAGCGCCAACGATATCGTCATTTCGATGGACCAGATGGGCACCATCAACACCTGGAATTCCACGGCGGAATTGCTGTCGGGTTTCAATCGGCGCGAGGTGAAGGGTCACTCCCTGATCAGCTTCTGTCAGCCCGACGAGCAAAAGGCGCTACAGCCACTCTTACAAAAATTAGAGCGGGGGGAAAAAAGCAACGCCAATATAGAATTTAATCTGATTACCAAAGAGAAAAACGCAGTGTCGGTGGCCTGGTCGTTGGCCACAATGTTAGATGACCTGAGCAAAGTGATCGGCATAGTGGCGATTGGCCGTGACTTGACCGAACGGCGGCGGATGGAAGCACAATTGATCCAATCGGCCAAAATGGCGGCATTGGGTGTCATGGCGGGCGGCATCGCCCATGAAATCCGCAACCCACTGGGGATATGTGCCGTGACCGCCCAATTGATTCAGGAACATTTAGACGATCCGCAACTGATCGCCGAGGCCACGGAAAAGATTTACGTCGCGGTCAGGCGTGCTTCCAATATTATCGAAAACTTACTCAAGTTTGTTCGCCCTGCCTCCGACGTGCGGATGGCGCCGCTCAATATTAACCATATCCTAGACGACACCTTAACGCTGATTGTCAGTGAAATTGTTTCCCGGCAGATCAATGTCCAGCAGCAGTTAACCCACGCCTTGCCACTCGTGATGGGCAACCGTAGCTTGCTCCAACAAGTCTTTACCAACCTGATTCTCAACGCGATTGCCGCCATGCCCGCCGGTGGCCAATTGTGTGTCACGACCCAGACGAATCAGGGGCAAATCTTGGTTAGTTTTGCCGATACAGGCAAGGGCATTGCCGCCCAAGATTTGGAACATATTTTTGAACCATTCTTTACAACGATGCCTGTTGGCCAGGGTACAGGCTTGGGGCTCTCGATTAGCTACGCCATTATTCAGCAGCATGGCGGCCAGATCATCGTCGAAAGCCAGATTAATCAGGGCAGTATATTTACAGTCTGGCTACCCAGCACAGAAAAAAATGATGACAAATAATCCGGTTAAAATTCTTGTTATCGATGATGAGCCAGATATGCTCTGGTCTCTCAATCAGATCCTGAGTTATGCCAACTACACCGTCGTTATGGCGTTGAATGGCGGCGAAGCGCTCAACTATTTACGCAAACACGCATTTGCTGTGGCGATTGTGGATGTGAAATTGCCGGATATGGATGGTCTCCAGTTAGCAACGATGCTCAAAGCGATTACGCCAGAACTGGCCATTGTCTTGATCTCTGGCTATTACTATGCCGAGGATCCCGAAATTGAGCGCGAAGTAAACCAGAAAATAGCCACGAGCTTTATTTCTAAGCCTTTTAGTCTGCGTGAGCTACGAAGTACGATTCAGCAGGTGCTTGTTAATCTTGAATTACGGTATAGCAAGTTGCAAAGAGTGGGGGAAAAAGCCAAGGAAAAAGCGAATCATTCAATCTGAATGTCAAAGTGAGCAAGAATCTCAGCAGGGGTAGCATAGCCTGGAGGTAGATGGAAAGGGACGCCAGTGAGGATTAAGAAAACAGGCAAGTCAAAAATACCGTAGGTATTACCGAAAAAGACAATGAGTTTGTCGCGGTTCAAGTGTTGGAGTTCTTGGCGCCAGCGCGAAGGGCCGATACCGAGTAAAAGCTGGTGAGTGTAAAGTGGTGGGTCAGCCGGGGTGTGCGCAGTGGCCAAATGAGTAGAAGACGGCAGTGGTGCGGGGTCAGGCGCAATCAGCCCGGTCGAACGCTGGACAGTTTGGTAAACAAGCTGAGGTTGCGGCAAGAGTTGGTGGTCTGAGTCGGGTGCGTTGGCCTTGGTCCAGAGGCGAAAAGCCGTGGCAACGGCGGTGATGAGCATCACAAAAGTAAGGTGCGTCTGGACCCCCGCTTCATTGCGCTGCGGAAACCAGCGTGCGAGCTGCCAGAATTGCTTGCTATTGCGAAAGAGGCCATTTTCGATCCAACTGCGATCATCATAAAGATCAAAAATCAGCCAGGGATTATCGACGGGCTGATTGGTCAGCAAGATGCGAGGGTTGTCCAGGACTTGATTATCCCAAATGCGCACCAGCACCGCGTTGAGGGCCGGTCGGTCAGCAAAGCGGAGTTGTTGACCCTCGACTGGCGGTGGACGATAGCTCTCCCAAGTGCGAATATCGGTGACCATTTGCAGTCGTGTGAGCAAGGTTTCTTGCGCTTGGTCACGCCCTTGACCGCGCCGCACCGTTTGCGTACGTTCATAATCGGTATCGGCTTCGACCGCTTTGCACAGCGCCGTCCCATAAGCCGCCATGTTCTTTTTGGCGATGATGACAAAGCGAATGTTCATCTGATCGAGTTGATAGAGACCATCGCCATCAATATAGGCGCGGTCGGCCACGAGGGTGACAATCCGGCTATAGGGTGCCAGGTTGGCTTGGGCCTGTTTGACCAGCGCCAGCATGTAGGGCGATTCGCTGGCTTGGATCTGGACAAGCTTGATCGCTACCGGTATCAAGGTCGTCAGATCGATCAGTGCGATCAGGCGCCAGCCATAGACGAGCTTGATGATTTCAACCTTGAGCCCTTTGCGGTCGGTTTTCCATTCGGTAACTTTCTGGCAACCGCAGCCGCTAAAGTGCGCCGTCGTCACGATGCGCGTGCCATCCATCGCCACCATCATTTCGGCCATAAAGATGCCGTACTTGGCCAGACAATGAATCGTGCCGTTAAAGAGCTTTTCCAATTCAGCCAGACTACTTTTGCAGATGGTTTCGGCTAAGGTCTGGGGATCCATCAGCACATACGGGCGGGCGTTTGTTCTTTGGCTCTCTCCACGTTTGGTCATACCTGCCTTGATGACGCGTGCGTTGAAGCCGATTAAGCTCATCACGGCTATATTGCTGAACAGCAAGGCGGGTAGGGCATTCATTGAATTGATCCCAAAGAGCACCCGACTGCCATAGAGCAGCAGAAAATAGATCGTTGGCAGGAAGACGCGCTGCAACGCGTTGATTTCATAGCGCTGCCAGAAGCTCATCACTTGGCTTTCGGCCAAAAAGGCGAAGAATTCGTCCAGCAGACCCGCTTCATCGAGCGTATGGATCCCGTCGGCTTTTTCGCCACTATATAATAAGGTGGCGACCCGTTTATCGTCTCGCTCCGCAGCCTGCCAGTCCAATTGCTCGATGATGTTTTGTCGGATTTCCGTCGTTGTCTGTTTTGTCATTTGGGTTGCGCCTTCTTCTTCGCTTGGGCTACACCGCTTCCTTTGCTATTTTACATGCAAAACCAAATTCTTTTTACATTTTCTTATACCGTAATTCAAGTGTTAATAAAAATTGACAGTAAAATTTGTATCTGGTCAATCAGCACACGGCAAAATGCAATGAATATTGACCTATCGTGCATGGATGAGGAAATCGATATGGAGCACATTCTCTTAGTTGATGATGAGGAAGACCTAATTTGGTCAATGAGCAAGAGCTTGAGTTTTCACGGCTTTAAGGTGAGCACGGCCTGTAACGGCCCCCAGGCACTGCAGCAAATTCAGTCGCAACGGCCAGACTTACTTTTGTTAGATATCGCAATGCCAGGGACGAATGGCATCGAGTTTTGTTCTCAGCTCCGCGAAAACCCCCAATTGCGAACGCTGCCTGTCATATTTTTAACCGGGCACGCGGATCTGCGCAACAAGATCGCGGCCTATACGGTCGGCGCCGATGATTACGTAGGCAAACCATTTGACATGTATGAATTGCGGTTGCGTATCAACGTGGTATTGCGGCGCGCCAAATCAAAGGCCACTGAGCCCAAACTGGTGCCGGAACCGCAATACCTAGAGGTAGGCGCACTTTGCCTGGATGTGCGAAAAGCCACTGTCGCAACAGACAATGGCACGGTTAGTCTAACGCCGACCGAATTAAATTTATTGAAATATCTGATGCAACATGTCAATGAAATCATCTCCAATGAACAGCTTCTGCAAAAAGTGTGGGCGTGTCCAGCCAACACAGGCGCCCCCGCCGTGGTGCGCTGGCATATTAAGAACCTGCGCCTCAAGCTTGAGATCTCGCCCGAGCATCCGATCTATCTGCACACAGTGTTGCACTATGGCTATGTGCTGACGCGACCGCTCACCATGACCGACCACCAAAGCTTACTTAATAAATAATTTGAATTAATAAAGACTTACGCAACCCTCGCGTACTCCCCATAAGAGACCCCCCTGCGCTGCCGCCATCCTTAGCTTATACTGGTGAACAAGGACGCCAAGTGGCACCGGACTTGAAAGGTTAGAGAAGAAAATTGTATCTCGAACCGCATCAAGTATTTTTAATCCCACATACATGGAGGTAGACAAATGGCTGTAGAAAAGGCGATTGGTTCGACAAGTCTGGCCGAGGTGATTGACCGCATTCTCGACAAAGGCATTGTGGTGGACGCATGGATTCGCATTTCGCTGGTCGGTATTGAATTGTTGGCGATCGAAGCTCGTGTCGTCGTAGCTGGTGTGGACACATTCTTGAAATATGCCGAAGCTGTTGGTCTAACGGCGTCGTCCGCTGCCCCAGCCTAACCATATTTGCTTGACCGCCTGGGGGTGTAGACAGGATTTGCGTAGTAGTCAATGTATATACGCAAGTTCTGACCTACATCCCCCCGAGTTACTTACCCAACGCTTTGAAGGGATAGGACATTATGAGTCGAACGCACGAAATGAATGGCCTAGTTGAGCATTTGTTGGCCCAACGTACTGTTCGTAAAGATGCATTAGCAACGTTGCGGACAAGTACGGCTGCTTTTTGCACTGATCTTCAATCTACGCGTACCGCGATGGCCCAAACCCAAGTCGAAACATTGGTAGACACACGCCGTCAGATGTCGGCGCAAATTGCTGATTTTCGCCGTACTGTTCAAACGACTAACCAGGCAAATGCCAAGGCTTTGCATGAAAACCTGGTGGCAGAGCGGGCTCATCTGTTGGCAGAAACGACCCAGTTCATCGGCGAAATTCAGACCGATGCTGCAGGTGTAGCCGCTGCTTGGCACTTGCTGTCAGGATGGCAAGCGAGTACAGGTCAGCAGCGTAAATCGGCCTAAGGTACACACAGCAAGCAATCTGACCAGCCTGATGCTATGTAGGCAAATCGTAACGACTAAGACTTATCCACAGTTTGTGCAGATTTTAAATTCTTCATCTGCACAAACTGTGGATAGAAAATTTCTAGGGCTTAGCAGTTACGGCAAGTTTGGCTTTCGTAATTATCAGCGAAGTCCGCTCACTGAGTCATCCATTTTTTTATCCGGACCATCTGCTAGATAGCTTGCTACCCAAAACAGAATTCGCTAATGAGCCAACAGAATTTATCTAGGTAAAGAGAGTGCAACAACCCGAAATGCCTATGCTATCTATGAAACGAAAAGTGCGTTCGTCCGGTCGCACAAGTGGCAGTATCGAGATTACGCTGCCACCCGAGATGCAGGCATTGGAAGGGATTGAATGCCGGTTGATGTTATGTGATGGCGCCCGACCAGAAATTGTGATCCGACCCGATGTTTCGATGGCCGAGGTTGTCTTTGAAGATCTGTGGGAACGTTTGCGGATTGCCTTTTCGCAGATCGGTGATATCGGCGCCTTCACGCTCTCGGATTTTACCGTTTCATTTTTGCCACCGCGCCATTGGAACGAGCGACCGCCGCTCTCCTACCGCGACGCATTGGCCATCTATCGGGCGAATCAGGGCCAATTCGAAAAGGACAACAGCGGCTTGAGCCATCTGATCACCTTTCTAACCGTCAGCGCAGCCTATCGCTTGGGGTTGAAAAGCCGTTACGCCCTCGTGTTTGGTGTCATTGTGGGTTATCTAGTTTCAGGTATGAACGCGAGCCACGGTACTGATTTTGAGCAGGATGCGATTCTGCAACTATTCAATGATCACGATGGTTCAGTGCTAGTTCCCTTGAGTAGGCTCTTTGACACCGAGCGCTGGGAACAGGCGCAAGCAGGCTTTAAGCGCATTTATAACCAGGTATGGACCTGGCAGGCTGATCCCACCTCCTATGAATTGGCGCGCAGCCAATGGTGGAATCGCTTCACGAAGCGTAGCGACGGAAGCGACGGCCTGGATTCATCATCAATAGAGTTTTAAGGAGAAAGCAGCCTATGAGTACCACCGCAAGTGTCACTAAACAAGCGAGCGAGTCACAAGTGCCAACCGTTTTGAATCTACGCCCTGGCGCTGACTTTGTCGAGACCCCTAGCGTCCATGCCATCACCGAGCGGGCGTTAGCCTATGTCCGGGCTGGCTTTCCCGTCCAGTTTCGCGGCCCCGCCGGCGCCGGCAAAACAACACTGGCCTTGCATGTGGCCAATCGATTGGGGCGGCCGGTTGTGCTGCTCGCCGGCGACGACGAATTTGGCACATCCGACCTGACTGGCGGCCAGTTTGGCTATAGCTATCGCCGTGTTGTGGATAACTTTATCCATACCGTGCTCAAGACGGAAGAGGACATGGTGCAACGTTGGGTTGATCACCGGCTCTCTACGGCTTGTCGCGAAGGATTCACGCTGGTCTATGATGAATTTACCCGCTCACGGCCCGAGGCAAATAATATTCTGCTCTCTGTGCTAGAGGAACGGGTTCTGATCCTCCCCAACTCGACGCGCGGCGCCGGTTATGTCAAAGTTCATCCAGACTTCACCGTGCTTTTTACCAGCAATCCAGAAGAGTACGCCGGCACCCATGCCAGTCAGGATGCGCTGGCCGATCGTATGGTCACGATCGATCTAGATTTCTTTGATTACGAAACCGAAGTGGATGTGACCGCGGCCCGGTCGGGTCTGGACAAAGCGGACGCCACGAAGATTGTCGGCATTGTGCGCGATTTTCGGGCCTCCGGCGATTATCAGCAACTCCCGACCTTACGCGCCTGTATTATGTTGTCCAGCATATTGGCGAATGAAGGGCAACGTCCTACGGTAGACAATGCGTTTTTCCTTCAGATCTGTTTGGACGTGCTGGGGGGCAAAGCCAGCTTTGTGGCGCCGAGCGACGAACGGTATAGCCGCCAACGCAAGATGATTATGAATTTGATTGAACATCATTGCGGCGGCGCTCGTACAAACGGCCATCTGATCTTAACGAATGGACAAGCCATCGATGGGCTAGCCGCGAATGGTAGACGCCCAGAGAATAGTCATCCCGGCGTGACCAACGGCCAGCCAGCCACGCATAAGCAACCAGAAGTGGCTGATCACAGACAGCCGGACCGTCGTTCACGCCGGCGCAAATCTACCAAAATTTCTCGGTAGGCAAAACGTGACCCTCTAGAAATTCTGTGCAGTTGCCCACGTTCAGTTGACGAACGTCCCATGAAAGGAGTGAACGATTATGCGTCCGAGAAGTATGCAAGATGTGTTGGCGAACAAGGACTCTTCGGTGCAACAAAAAGGCTCGCGCAGCACAGTGCGCATCCGCGGCTTGCGCGATGTAATGGCGTCGCAAAAAGTCTTTGCCGAGGCGGTCCCCGCCAGCAATGCCCAACGGCTTAGCGAAATCGCTTGGCTGGAACGCGAGCTGGATCGTTTAGAACGAGAAAGTAATATCCTGGATGCGAACCATGAACGGGTCCGCAATCGCCTGGCAGAAGTTGTCGAGCGTCGCGAACTATTGTTGCGTCTGATGCGCGAAAGCCTGGGTGTTGCCGCAGCAGAGCCGACACAGACCAATGCAGAAATCGCCAGCAAGGCCAGGTTTGATAGTAGCTTCGATACCTTTGCCCTGGAATATGGGCGACCGACCAAAGCGAGAGGTCAAAAATAATGATCCCGATCCGTACCGTCAAAACTACGCCCACCAGCCGCCCAGTTGCCAATCGATTAGTTTGCCCAAGGGCAAAACACGGGGTTGCGCAGATCAGTTTCAAAACCATTCGCACGCACCGGCACCTGCGCACGATGCGCTCCGCTTTATCGAGCACCGGGCCGACTCGTGATCGCTGGCCGCGCCTCCAGGAGACAGAGCGGCTCCAGCGTGAAGTGCATCGTTTGCAGCAGACACAAAAATCATAGGCTCATCGGTAAAAAGTGTGCCAACCAGTAATTTTATTTTGGGTAACGTAATGCGTTTGCACCCTTGCGGCTGATGAGCAAACAAACACAAGCTTAGGAGGTTTTACTGTGGCAAAAACAAAGCGTACATCAGAACGAGAACCAGGCGTTCAGGTCGATCTCGGATTAGGCGGGCTTTTCAAAGGGCTTGGCAATTTAATGGAGTTGGTTTCGGAATTAGCAGAAAACAGCGAAACCACCTCATCTGAAGGCCACCAGAGTGGCGAGATCAATTTTGGCGAAGACAGCAAACTGCGCGGCGTCTATGGTTTCACCGTGCGCACCGGGATTGGCGGCATGCCGCGCGTGGAGTCATTCGGCAACATTCGCGAGACGGAGAAGGGGCCGATCGTTGCAGAAACACGCGAGCCAATGATTGACATCTTTGACGAGGGGCAAACCGTCCTCGTTGTGGTCGAGCTCCCTGGAGTGACCGAAAAAGAAATCGACCTCACCGTGGAAGGCGACGTGTTGGCGCTGCTTACCAATGGCAAGCGCAAGTATGCCAAAGAGATCTTGTTGCCGGCGCCGGTCACCCGTGAAGAGATGACCACCAGCTACAACAACGGCGTGCTCGAAGTTCGCCTGTCAAAACCAGCCTAACGAATATTGATTATGTCGACAGCCAGTCGTACGATCCAATATTTCAGCGCTCAGCAATTGGAAGGCGTTGAGTTGCGCATAGTGGCCGATGATCAAGTAGCCGACAATGAAAACGAACTTTTGGCTTTAGTGGCGGTTGAACGTCAAGTGGTGACAAGGCTGGCCCACACAAGCCAGTGGCCCCATCAAACGGTGACGCTCTTTATTCTTGCTGACCTGACGTCGTTACAAAACCAGTTGCAGGCGCTTGATCAGCAGCCGGTGGGCGCCCAGTTGGATCAGATGGGTGATCTGCTCACCCATCCAGTGGTCAATGTATACGATCTGGCGAACCCGAGCGACTGTCATGTTTTTATCAACCGTCAGGCGATGATCAAGGCTGGCTATTGGAACGACATGCTTGCGCTGCGGGGGCTGCTAGCCCATGAACATGCCCACCCTTTGGCCGAGTGTGCGGCGACCCAGGCCGTGCGGCAGCTTCAATTAAAGCTGGATTTGCGCTTAACGCAGCCTTGGGCGCCGCATGGACAGACGGCAAACGCAGACGCACCGCCTCAGTGGGCTGATCATGCCCAGAGCCAACTAAATGCGTTGGTACGCACGCTCATATTACTGGGACCTCGTGAGGTATTCACAAACGAGATTGCCCTGGCGACAGGGTTTGTCCAGCCGCTGCTGCATCTCAATCGGCAGAATGTGAAGAACTTAGTCGTGAATTTAGCCCATCGGCCAACCTTGCAGCAGCAATTAGCCGAGGCGGTGCGGGCGGGTCACTTAAGTGCGGTGGGGGCGGCGGCACTCGCCCTGATCGGTGATTTACAAGGCCATCTGATGATGGCCATGGAAATAGCGGCCTTTCAGCGCCAGGGTGAACAGGCAGCCAGTGAGGAATTGCTCACCCAATTGGAAAAGGACGTTTTTTCACAGCTCGATGCAGCGGTAGGGCCGCTTTTTCAGAAAATTTGCGCCGCGTATGTGTGCTTGCCGACCACGGCCTCACCCGAGCAAATGGTGAAATTCGCGCAGGAGCAATTGACCCTGTTGGCCAGGGTACTCAGCCAACGGTCGCTCCGCCTAACGTACCAAGTTGCGATTAGAGGTGATTTAGTCCAGGAAACAGGTAGATAAGGAAACAGGGAAACACATCGGCGTTACTTATTTACCTATCTACCTGTCTCCCTATTTCCCTGTGGTTACTTATTCACAATAATGACGATTACGAGCCATAAAACTCTATGCCTGCTAACAACAACTCTACCCAAATTTTGCGTGTCGCTGAAGCACAGACCAAAGATGCTAGCCGTGGGATCGCCCGCCTGGATCCGGCTGATCTGGAGCGAATTGGCGCTCAGATTGGCGATGTGATCAGCATTCAAGGTGAGAAAACCACCGTAGTCAGAGCTATGCCCGCCTATCTGCCAGATCGCGGGAAAGGCACGCTTCAAATCGACGGGATTACCCGCGAAAATGCCGGTGCGCGCCTGGATGTCACGGTAACGGTGAGCCGCTGCGATCACAAAATTGCGCGCACCGTCACCTTAGCGTCACTCAACGGCAGTCGTAAAGCCGATGGCCGCGGCCACGCCCAATATATCAGCCACCTGTTGGAAGGCCGGCCCTTGAGAAGCGGGGATCGCGTACGCGTGGATTTGGTGGGCACCGGCGCACGTGATTATCGTGTGACGAGTGTGACCCCGCCCGGCGTTGTGCTGGTGGGCAGTGGCAGTCGTATGCAGTTACAAGACGAAGCGAATGCCGAGCCGAGCCTGGCGGGAATCACCTACGAAGATATTGGCGGTCTGCACCGCGAGATCCAGCGCATTCGTGAGATGATCGAATTGCCCCTGAAATACCCAGAAGTCTTCGAGCGCCTGGGCATTGATGCGCCTAAAGGTGTCCTACTCCACGGCCCGCCGGGCTGTGGTAAGACGCAGATTGCGCGCGCGGTGGCCAATGAAACCAACGCCCACTTCATTTCGATTGCCGGACCGGAAGTGATTCACAAATTTTACGGGGAAAGCGAAGCCCATCTGCGCAGCATCTTTCAAGAGGCAGAGAAGCACGCGCCGAGTATTATCTTTCTCGATGAAATCGACGCGATTGCCCCCAAACGCGAGGAGACCAGCGGCGATAAACAAGTCGAGAAACGGGTGGTTGCGCAACTGCTCTCACTGATGGACGGCTTAAAGAGTCGCGGTAATGTGATTGTGATCGGCGCGACCAACCTGCCCAATATGATCGATCCGGCGCTACGGCGACCCGGGCGTTTTGACCGTGAGATCTCGATCAGCATTCCCGACCAGCGTGGGCGTTTGGAGATTTTGGAGATTCACAGCCGCGGCATGCCACTGGCTGAAAATGTCTCTTTGCTCCGGCTCTCCACCATCACGCACGGCTTTGTGGGCGCAGACTTAGAAGCGTTGTGCCGGGAAGCGGCGATGACGGCGTTGCGCGACATTATGCCGAATATCGATTTTACGGCCGCAGAAATTCCTTACGATCAACTCTATACGCTGGAAGTGACGATGGAGCACTTCCTGAGCGCGCTGGCAGAGGTGGAACCGTCGGCCATTCGTGAGGTATTTACCGAGATTCCCGACGTAACCTGGGATGATGTGGGCGGGTTGGATGACATCAAAGCCGCCATGCGCGAGGCCATCGAATGGCCGCTGAAGTATGCCGATCTGTTCAGCCGCGCCGGCACCACGCCACCCAAAGGCATCTTGCTCAGTGGACCGCCTGGCACCGGCAAAACCTTGGTCGCCAAGGCAGTGGCCAGCCAGAGCGAGGCCAACTTTATCGCGGTCAAAGGGCCGGCCCTATTGAATAAATATGTGGGCGAATCCGAACGCAGCATCCGCGAAGTCTTTCGTAAAGCAAAACAGGCCCAGCCCTGTATCATCTTCTTTGATGAGATCGATGCCCTAGCGCCGACGCGTGGCAGCGGCAGCAACGATGTGACGGAGCGGGTGCTCAGCCAATTGTTGACTGAATTGGATGGCATCGAAGTGTTGCAAGGCGTGGTTGTCTTGGCGGCGACCAATCGGCCCGATATTTTGGACCCCGCGCTGATGCGGCCAGGGCGCTTCGATCAACACTTTGAGCTGCCCGTGCCCGACATGGCCGCCCGCCGCCAGATCCTCGCCGTCCATACGCGCAACAAACCGCTGGCCGCCGATGTCGACCTCGATCAGTTGGTAGCGCAATTGGTGAGCATGACAGGCGCCGAGATCGAGGGCCTTTGCCGCCGGGCCGCCATGAACGCGATTCGTGACTTTTTGGCGCTGCCGGAAGATCAGCAAAACGCGTCCAGTCTGACCATCACCACCCAACATTTCACCGCTGCCCTAGCGAGAGGAAGCTGATTCGATGAAACATCTGTACGGGATTATTCCCACCGACCCCAAAATTGCTTTAGGACCCACGATTACCGGTGTCCGTGGCGAAGAGTTACAACTGATTGCGCACAATGGCATCACCGCGTTGGTGAGCGACAGCGCCTACGAGGAGTACACTGGGCTCTATAAACCAGCCTTGGTCCAAATGTTGGCGGAGCATCAACAGATTACCGAGCTCGTGCTGGCGCAAGTTTCCGGGCTACTGCCGGTTAAATTCGGCACCTTGTTACAACCAGAAGAGATTCGCACCTTGCTATCCCAATCGCATACCGAACTCGCAACCGCCCTGGAAAAGCTAACTGACAAAGTTGAGGTTGAAGTGGTGGCAACCTGGCAACCAGAACGTGTTTTTGCCGAGATCGCTCAGGATCCTACGATTGTGCAGTTGCGCGCCGCCGCGGTTGGCAAGACTGGGCCGGAACTTCAACAAATCCAGATGATCGTCGGGCAACTGGTGAAGGCTGGTTTGGATGTGCGGAAAGAGAGCTATCAAAAACAGCTTCTGGCGAGCTTGGGCAATGCGGCGGTGGATCTCGAGATCAATCCAATCTTCAATGAGCAAGTGGTGGCGAATGTGGCTTTTCTGTTACCCAAAGCGCAACAGGCCGAGTTTGACCAGCAGATCGAGCGCTTGGACACGCAGTTAGACGGCCAGCTTAATTTTAAGGTGGTCGGGCCATTGCCAGCGTATAGTTTCAGCACAGTTGAGGTTGTAAAGATCAGCTCCGAAGACGTGAATTGGGCGCGCGAACTCCTGGAGATTGGCGACACCGCCAGCGCGGATGAAATTCGCAATGCCTATCGCGGTCAAGCGCGCCAGCACCATCCCGATGTCACACCGAATGAGCCGACGGCGCAAGCGCAATTTACCGACATCAACAATGCGTATCAATTACTTCAGCATTGTTATGCAGTTCAGGTAGCGGCGGCGCCACCTATGCCGCCAGAACAGGTATTTCGCTGTAATCTTTCACCGACGATTGTGGCCAATACTTTATTGGTCAATATCTGTCGTTCATCGGATTTAGCGGCTAGTTAGGACGCATTATGGAATGACTTCTGATAGGAAGTAGTGAGTGGTCATCAGTCAATGTCATTAAGGTAAGCCCATCCACCGCGGAACAAGCATTCTCTAATGCGGCTCCATCTTGACTAGATCCGGCATTAGAGAATGCCTAGTCCGCCCTTAACTTAATGACATTGAGTCATCAGTGACCAGTAGCCAGTTGCGTGTACACTTCACTGATAACTAAATTAAAGTCAGCATAGGATAGAGATCATGTCAATCACTGAAAAACCTGAGCGCGAATATCTCTACTGTTTCTTGCGTGAATCCGAGCCACAGAACTTTGACAGTAAAGGCATGGGGTCGCGCGGTGATCCGGTCACCACCATCCATTACCGCGAGTTGAGCGCGGTTATCAGCACTTCGCCTGTGGGCGAATACGAAACGAACCGGCGTAACATGCTCACCCATACGCGCGTGCAGGAAGAAGTGATGCAGAGCTATTCCATTCTGCCCGTGCGTTTCAATACGGTGGCGCCCGACCGTGAAACCCTGTACCGGTTGTTGGAGCAACGCTACGACGAACTCCAAGGTTTGCTGGATGGGTTGATGGGCAAGATCGAGATGGGGCTCAAAGCGCTCTGGTATGAAGGCATTGTTTTCGACGAACTATTAGCCGACAATACAAACATTCGCCGCCTGCGCGATTCGCTGCAAGGTCGTTCCGCCGACGAAACGTATTATGAGCGGATCCGGCTGGGTGAAATGATTGAGACGGCCTTAGGCCAGAAACGCACCGATGAGGAGACGCGGATCTTGGATATCCTTCGGCCTTACGTGGACGATATCCACACCAGCCCCAATATTGGCGAGCGCATGATCGTTAATGCGGCCTTTCTGGTCGATCGACGCCAAGAAATGGCCCTGAACGCCGTCATCCAAGCGCTTGATGCTGAAATGGGCAAACGCATTCTTTTTCGCTACATTGGCCCTGTGCCACCCTATAATTTTGTCAATGTTGTGCTGGTGTGGAATAGCGTAAAACAACCACAGCCAGCTATCCATGCCTAAAGGTTTTCATTATGAGCCTATTATTGAAAATTCTCACCTTTCCGATCTCAGGGCCCATCGCCGGTGCCCTGTGGACGGCGCAAAAGATTGCTGAACGCGCCGAAGAGGTCTATTACGACGACGCGCCGCTCAAGGCTGCCCTGATGGAACTGGAGCTGCGCCTGGATTTAGGTGAGATTGATGAAGAAACCTTCGAAGCCGAGGAAACAGAAATTCTCACTCGGCTTAATGAAATCCGTAAACATAAATTTCAACAAGCATAAGGAGATCACATGTTAACTGCTCACAAAGTAGCGGAATTTGCGAAAAAAGAGATCGTTGCCTTGACCGGGTTGCCCGTGGACACCATTTCTTCGATCACGCGTAAAGATGAGAATTGGGTTGTTACGGTAGACTTGCTCGAACTACGCATGGTGCCCAATACGCAAGACGTGCTGGCCACCTACGAAGTCGAAATGAATGACGGCGGCGCCAATGAAATGCTGAGCTATCGGCGGGTTGGGCGCTACCGCCGCGATCAATTAGGCCTGGCGTATGCCTAGCCAATCGGCTACCATTTCTGGCCAAGATCGGCCGGCAGAGCGGCAGAACATAGACGAACTTCTCTATGTCTATGCGATTCTGCCGGCCGATGCATTAGCCTTACCACCCCGGATATGCATGGATCTTGACCGCCCTGCTTACACGCTAGAAAATGAAAATTTTCAGGTCGTGGTCAGTCGGGTGCGGGCCCAATATTTCGATCAGGCGGCACTCCAGGAAAATTTTCAGGACGCCGCCTGGCTCGAAACCCATGTCCGCATCCATCAAAGTGTGCTGGATTATGTCGTTGCGACGGAACACCCGGTGCTGCCGTTGCGCTTTTGCACGATCTACCGCAACGAAGCGGCGGTGCAGACGATGCTTACGCAGCACCAGGTCGATCTCGCGGGCCAACTGGAACGCCTACAGGGCAAGCAGGAATGGGGCATCAAACTCTTTGTGAAGCCAGCGGCGCTGCAGGGGGCGATCCTCGGCAACCACGCGGCGCTGCGCGCCTGGCAGGGCAACGATGATGTTGCCCTGTTACAGACGCAGATTGCCACGATGACGCGGGGGGCGGCCTTTCTGTTTCAGAAAAAATTAGATGCAGCCATTGCGAGCAAAGTTGACATGCTGGCCTTTGCGATTGCCGATGATAGCCATCGCCAACTTTCTGCTTGTGCGGTGGAAGCAGTCTCTAACCCGCTGCGCCAAGAACAGCCAGAAATGTGTTTGAACACCGCCTATCTAGTGGCAAACACCCACCTGCCGGCCTTTCGTCGAGCATTGGAATTACTAGGCGCAACGTATCAGGCAACTGGCATCGACTACGTGTTGAGCGGTCCTTGGCCGGCCTATCATTTTCTTATCCTAAACCTGGTTGCATAAAGAGAGCTATATTATGACCACCGACTTGACCATTCGTCATCGCGATGTTGTCTTGCTGGAACTGTTGGATCGGGTATTGGATAAAGGGGTGGTGGTAGCCGGTGATTTGACCATTTCGGTCGCTGATGTTGATCTGATCTACCTGGGGCTGCGGGTACTGTTATGCTCGGTGGAGACGATGAAAAAGGGTGGCTATACCGGTGTCTTTTCAGAAGGGAAACAGGGAAACAGGTAAACATGTCGTCTTCCCTGTCTACCTGTTTCCCTGTCTACTTTGAGGACAATTTCTTTAGTGAACAGACAATAAAGGATCTCTACGATGCCTGCTTGTTACCTATATGCTATCATCCAAGCGCCTGCGCTAGCGCCTAACTTGCTTGTCAAGACAGGGCTGGGGTTGCGCGATCTGCCATTGCAAGTCGTCATCCATGATAAATTGGCCGCTGTGATTAGCGACTGGCGTTCGCCACTATCCAACAGTTCACACATAGCCGCCGAGACGGACCTGTGGCGCCACGAGCAAGTCATTGAGGGGATCATGGCACAAGGACCAACGCTGCCCGTCCAGTTTTGTACAACCTTGGCCGATGTCGATCACGTACACCAACTGCTGATGACGCGCGCGGCAGATTTTACGACGGACTTGGCCTATGTCGCAGACCGGGTCGAAATGGGGCTGCGCATCTTATGGGACCCGCCGCTCGGGGTTCCGGTTGTCATAGAGAATTCAGCAGCGGGGAATTCAGAAGCGATCTCGCCCGGCAGACAGTATCTGCAACAACGGGTTATGAAGCGCAAGCAGGAACAGGCGATTCGCGCGCAAGGTGAAACATTCGTCGCAGCCTTGAATGCAATCTTACAGCCATTTTTTGTCGATACACGGTTGCAAATTCTACCAACGGAACACTTACTTTTAAGCGCCGCCTATCTCGTGCAACAGACGTTGGTGGATGCATTTCAAGCGCAAGTGGCAGCGCTGAGCGCAAGCTATCCGAGTTTTGCTTTCTTATCCAGTGGTCCCTGGCCCGCTTATCATTTTGTCAGCAATGCGCAACCGACAGGAAATTTATGAAACCGCTCTTTAGTGAAATGACCCCAAGTGAAGTCCTTGAGCCACCACGCGTGCAGGGTAATGTTGATGCATTTGCCCGGTTTAGCCAAGAAATTGAAAAAGTAGAAAAGGCAATGCCCCGCCACCTCAACGCCGATCCCGAGCATTTGGAGCAAGGTTTGGCCAAGCTGGTATTGACGTTGGTCGATTTATTGCGGCGTCTGTTAGAACGCCAAGCGATCCGGCGCATGGAAGGCGGATCGCTGCATGATGAAGAGATCGAGCGTTTAGGTCTGGCCTTTATGCGTATGGAAGCAAAGATGGCAGAGTTAAAAACAGTTTTTGGCCTCAAAGATGATGACCTGAATATCAACCTCGGGCCATTGGGTGATTTATGGTCGCAGCCAGGTTGAATACTCGACGCGTTGAAGGAGAATAAGCGTATGTCTAATGGAGCAATGACCCATTCGGTGCAAACCGCCAGCCTGGCCGACATCCTCGAACGGGTGCTGGATAAAGGCATCGTGATTGCGGGCGATATTACGATCTCGCTGGCGGATGTGCAATTACTAAACATCAAAGTTCGGTTGCTGGTGGCATCGGTGGACAAAGCCCGGGAAATCGGGATCAATTGGTGGCAAAGCGATCCGTCACTCTCATCGCATGCGCATGAGTTACAGGCGGAGAACCAGTTGCTGCGTGAACGGCTCGATCGGTTAGAAACACGCTTGGCCACCAGTGCGTAAAAGTGATTTACGCGACGCGCAGGCCAGCGTGCTGACCGGGTCATTTTCATCCCACAATGGAGAGCCGTCAGCGCAGCAGACAAGAATGTAAATGCTTGTGTAGTTTGTGCGCACGATGTCCTACATGCGCTTTGCATAAGATAAGCGTTTAATTCTATATCATCCTCGACGACGAGAATGGTTGGATGATATGGCATGCGGCGCCTTCATGATCTGCGCAGAGATCTGCACATAGCCAAGCTAAACGGGTTTCAGGCCGTCTCAGCTTCGTGAGCATAACGCGCTCTTTCCCTAGAGGGGTGTTTTTGCACAACGCCGCGGAAAGGTGTACTAAGGTTTTCGCCGTCTAGGTTGAAGTGGTATCTTCCAGAGTGGACTAGAGAGGGGAATGATATCACTGCCAAATAGAGTAGACCCTATTTGGCAGTACTTCACAAGATTGTTCGACCAGAGAAAATCATCGATTCTAAAGCGTTCTCAAGCAGCAGACCCTATTGGGGGGTCGAGAACGATTCGCGTAAAATCCTAGCAAGTAGAGGCGTCCCTGGGCGCTGGTGAAAGCCTAAGAAGCTGACTTTTCAGACAGCTTCACTGACTTTGGCGGTCGTTAACAACACACTGAGAAACGGCAACGAAAGCGCATACTAGGTCCAGGGCACGTTGATCACCACGGCCAGGACTAGCCAGCGCAAGCCACTCGCACTCACATGCAGTTGCCGACTCGACGCTAGGCTATCGCGCCAGTGCCCACGTTTGCGAATCTGCGGCCCCCAACGCCGTTCGAGCGTTTCGTCAACTGCAATTGTCACGATTTCACTTGTAGCCACAAAGGTTGCAATAATCAGTTGGAGAAGCAGTTGACTCACCAGGAGTCCCGACCAACTGGATCGATTCAGCACATGGTGATACTTGGCCCACCCGCACTCTTGCGCTTTTCCCACGGCTCGCAAAGCGCTCGTGATTGTTCGCCGTCCCTTCGCCAGGATTGTCCCGACCACGAGTACTAGCGCTTTTTGATAGGTTGGCTGCGTAAAGGCTGGCGCAAAGTGGGCGAAGATGGGTATAATGGCTGCTGGAAGGAACATGGGCTTCTCCTGATCGATAGTTGTTTGGTCACTTCTATCTTACTTCAGGTGGCATTTGTTCCTTCTTTATTAACTTGGTAAAGAGCTAAAAACGTACAAAGTCGAGCTAAGACATAATGCTTATAGGTGGTATCAATCGACTTATGGCCAAGCACTTTCTGTGCCTGACGTGGATCCTTCTTAGCGAGGATGGTACCAACAAAGCGCCGGAAGTCATGCGGCTTGACGTGGGGCAGCTCGCACTGCTTAGCATAGCGCTTGACCGTCTGCCAAGCGGCTAGTGTGCTAATGTGCTCTGTACGCAGCCCACGGCCACCACGGCCACCACGGCCACTAAAGCCAGTAAAGCCAGTAAAGCCAGTAAAGATGTACTCAGACGCCATCACCAGCAATAAAGCTTTGTGCATTTTACCTACCAGCGAATCAGCCGGCGCATTGCACAATCGCCGCCGCTTCGATACTGTAACGGTGTTAGGGATCGGGATCTGTATCGGGCTACTGTTTGCCGTGGGGATAATAGTATTGGCCTCAATTTACGGAAGTCCTTGATCAAGATACTCCTGTATCGGCGTTTTGTCGGCGCTTTTTTGATGGTAGTACTTTATCGGCGATTTATCGGCGCTTTATCGGCCAACGGCCTGGCTGTATGGTGGGTAACTTGCGCAATCAGACTGTTTCCCCCTGGGCGATGCGTGCGATTAGCCCGGACAAAAACTCTCGTTCGTCGGTCGCCGCCTGAAATTTGCCCCGATTGATCAGGTGTTGATCGGGCGTACACCATCGCCCGCTGGTGGCCTGGGCGATCTGATCGTCGCAATCCATCAATCTATTTTTGAGAAGTGCGAAAATTTTGTCTACGGTCATCAATGGTCCCTCGGTTCACCCCCACGTGTGTGGGGAATACTCAAATTTACGAAAGTTGCGTTTTTTTTGCAAAATATTTCCAACTGTCTGTTGGGAAGATTCAACTAATTGGCGCTGGAAATAGATAACGATATCGCTATGGGTTGCACCCATGTGCGTGTGGTGGGCGCGCTATTTCGTTGTACTTCCGACGAATTGTGCTGCTGCCGGTCGCGTCGGGCGTGTATCGATTGCCCTTTTCTAATCGCTACGCTATGCTTGCAGATCTAGCGCGGGTGGCCTTCTGTTTGCACGCGCCGGAACAATATTTTTTAGGTTGCCCGCCTGTTTTAGACAATGCCATCGGCTTATCACAGGTTGCGCAGAATCCCACGTTGCGCGGCTGGTGGTCCAGTTGCCAACGTAGCTGTTTCAAGACTGGCCATAGTGGGTGATCTGACTGTTGGTTCAAGATGGATAATAGCGTTGCATCAATGGCCACTGGTTCTATGGCCATCATCGCTAGATGGTCTGCCAATTCTTGCGCTTGGCTGGATGTCAATTTCAGGTTAATCATAGTATCGCTTGCCCTTTGTCAATCGCTACAGTTGGGCGCCAGCTCCAGGCGGGCGGGCTAATTCGTTGTACTTCCGACGAATTGTGCTGCTGCCGGCGCTCCGGGCTAATTCGCAGTACTTCCGACGAATTGCGCAAACTGCCGCGCGCTCCAGGCACGCGGCAGTTTGCTTTTATCACAAGCGATTCGTCGGAAGAAGGTCACGCCAGGGCATTACAGCGTTTATCACATTGTGATAATTGCACTCCGGGCGGGCTATTTCGTCGGAAGTACTGCAAATTGCGCTACTGCCGGCGCTCCGGGCACGCGTGGTTATGCGAAAACAAAAAGCGCTGATCGGGTCCGGCCTGGGCGCAAAACCTTATTTTAAAAATAAGAAGTTGCACTCCGGGGTGCCTACATTGCCTGTAGTCGGCGTCAATTGTGGCGCCCCAATACCTTATAGCCATAGAACGCCGTTTTGAGGCATTGGAGCGCCGCCGCTTCGATACTGTAACGGTGTTAGGTCTAGGGATCTGCATGGGCTTGCTGTTTGCGGCCATCCTTATAGGCCTGGCCTGGCTGTATGGTGGTTGACATTCTATCGGGCGCCCCTGAGCGCGAGCACAGGACGCCACGCTTACGGAATAGAGGTTACGCGGGGCGTGTGTCTGTACCGTGTCTGTATCTTTGCAAGTAAAAAGTCACAAATAAAGAGCGTGGCGGCTGGGTTTGGTGGCTTACCCCTTCGCCTTCGCTTCCCGATCGGCGCGGTCCAGCAGAACACTTTTGCAACTGGTGGCGAGCACAGCCGCCACGCCGCGCTTTGCATCTACCACGGGATAGCCTTCGATGATTAGTTGATCATCGACATTTCCCTGCACAGATGCGCTTACCTTTGCCCACTGCTTATTGACGATGAACACGGCCCAGGTAATGGCGCTGCCCTCCGGTGGTGTGGGCAGCCCCTTGGGCAACGATGGTAGCTCTTTGCCTTTCATAGAAACAAGCACACACGTGGGCTGTTGGACAACGTTACCGGGCCGACCGATTAGGGTAATTTTCACGGTTCTTGCTTCTCCTATGGATTGAATCACCTGAGCGATAAGTGGAATAGCTTCTGCCCAGGTAAGCGCTGGCGCCTGGGACCCAGAGGGCACCCCGTCGTCTGGTGCTTGTGGCCCAGAGGGACGCTTATGGGTGCGTTTCGGCTTGGCAGCATATGACCACAATTGCCGGCGTTCTTCTTTAGCAATGCTACCCCGCACCAGGTAGAAGAATGCGCCCCCGGCTGTGCGCGGGGTGCCGTCTTTGCGCAACAGCCCCCCTTGGGCAATCGTTGCCTGCGCTTGGGCAAGAAACGTCTGAGTGCGCTCAACGCCAATCACCTTGATAATCCGGCGAATAAGGGCAATGTTGGGCTCGCCTAGCGTCTTAGCGATCTGATTAACAACATTTTCGTCAAAACTTGGTTGTTCTGTCATAGCATCTCTCGATAGGATGTGCGCCTTGCTATTCTACACGTTTGACTGCGCCGGCGCCATCCACATGGGATGTGTTGCGGCTTGTCATGCAGCAACCTGTGGCTGATACAAATATTTCTGAAAACCGCTGAATACCCTGCCGATCTCATCCGGCTTGCCGAGGTCAGCCACAGCATCGGTAATAGAATTGTGGTATTTCAGGCGGAGTAACGGTGTCAACTTCTCCTGGTCGAGTTCATCCACCCCGACGCTGACATAATGCGCGAGCACGAAGTCGAGGAAGACCCGCTGCTTTGTGCTGAAGTGGGTGCTGATGATAATCTTGGCCCTGGCAGCACGCGCCTCGCGTGTCAACGGTGGCACTGCATAGGCAATATGGGCTAGTACATCGAAGAGATCGCTCTGCTCAGCATCAATAATTTTTTGCATCTCTGCCAGTTGGGCGCGGCCAAAGCCTTTCTCAGCCAGTCCTTGTAAAAGCTTCTTGCGCGTGTCAGGGCTGCTCCAAAGCGCACGTAGCTCGTCTTCATTTTTAAAGAACTCGGGCAGCTTACCAAAGAGCAGTTCCAGAAATTGCTGGGCTGACATCGGCGTGCCGTCAGGATGCCAGAAGGTGGTGGACATCATGTCTTGGACGTTCCGTGCTGTGCCATCGGCGAGTTTAATTTTGATCTTCTGCCGCTGGGAACTGCGTTCTGGGTCTAGCGCCCCCTGTGGTATTGGTAGATACGCTGGTGGTTCGGGATCGACAGGCTCGCCGTCCCATTCGGGATCGTTGAAGTGGTGGTGTGCCTTGACGAAGTCATAGATCGTGAAATAGTCCTTCCCCTCGTAGAGCCGGGTACCGCGCCCAATAATCTGTTTAAACTCAATCATTGAATTGATCGGACGCATCAACACGATATTGCGCACGTTACGCGCATCTACACCGGTTGCGAGTTTTTGCGAGGTAGTCAGGATCGTAGGGATAGTGTTTTCATTGTTCTGAAAGTCACGCAAGTGTTGCTCGCCTAGCTCGCCGTCGTCGGCGGTGACGCGCTGGCAATAGTTCGGGTCGCTGCTCGTCTTCATCTGGTTGATAAGGTCGCGTACTAATAGCGCGTGAAGCTGGGAAGCGCAGAAGACTAGCGTCTTCTCGTTTTGATTGATTTTCTGCATGAACAGCTTTACACGGTATGCCTCGCGCTCTTTGATCTCAATGATCTTGTTGAAGTCTGCTTCATCGTACCGCTTGCCTGCTTCGACCTCGCCTTCGACCAGTGTGTCATCAGTTGTATAGACGTACTCATCGAGCGTCGTGGAGATCTGCTTCACCTTGAACGGCGTCAAGAAGCCGTCGTTGATGCCATCCTTAAGCGAGTAGATGTAGACTGGGTCGCCGAAGTAGGCATAGGTGTCTACGTTGTCTTTGCGCTTAGGTGTGGCGGTGAGCCCAAGTTGTACGGCCTGGCCGAAGTATTCCAGGATGCCGCGCCAGTTGCTCTCATCGTTCGCACCGCCGCGATGGCACTCATCGATGATGATAAAATCAAAGAAATCGGGTGGATACTCACCGAAATAGGGTGATGGCTTGCCATCCTTGGGCGGCCCGCTCATGAACGTATGAAAAATTGTGAAGAATAAACTGCCGTTTGTTGGCACGCGCCCTCGCTGTCGGATGGCGTTGGGATCAATGCGTACCAGCGCATCTTCGGGAAAAGCGGAGAAGGCGTTATAGGCTTGGTTCGCCAGAATGTTACGATCGGCCAGGAACAAAATACGTGGGCGGCGCGAAGGCTCACGGCTCAAATTCCAGCGGGCGTAAAACAGCTTCCACGCAATCTGAAAAGCAATGAACGTCTTGCCGGTACCGGTGGCTAGCGTAAGCAAGATGCGTTGCTTGTTGGCGGCAATGGCTTCCAGTACGCGCGCAATGGCGATGTCCTGATAATAGCGGCTGGGATGTGACCCGCCCTTGTCCTCAAAGGGAACGGCGGCGAAGCGGTCGCGCCATGCGTTAGGCTGGGCAAAGGTCAGGTTCCAAAGTTCCTCCGGGGTGGGATAGCGTGTGACCTCGCCCTCCTTGCCGGTCTGCATATCAATGGCATAAATCCCGCGCCCATTGGTGGAATATGCAAAGCGTACGGTCATCTTACCGGCGTAGTTCTTCGCCTGTGCCAAGCCTTCGGTCAACGCTTTATCCCATGCCTTAGCCTCATTCACCGCGAGCTTGGTGTTGCGATACTCCAACACGTAATCCGCTGTGAGCGTTTTGCCGCGATGCCCATGACCTTCGATGCGGCCCGGCGTTATAGCGATCTCGCGCCGGATGCGGCTGCCCTCGACTACACCCCAGCCTGCGGCTTTGAGGGCAGGATCAATATGATCAGCTCTGGTTTCTGCTTCGTTCATGGCCTGCTCCTACAGTTGGCCGCTGAAGGCTTCGTGCAGCAATGACTTCTTCAATGCGTCTAGTGCGGCAAGTTTTTGCTGGTAGATGGATTCAAGACGTTGGGTTTCGGCAGAGAATGCATCTAATTTGGCAACGATATCTTGTTGCTCATGTGCTGATTTTGGAAATGGAATGATAAGTTCGCCGAGCTTTGTTGCGTTGAAACCTCCCTGTGCACTGCCGGAAACACCGGAGCGTATGTTGTCCCAATATGTATGCGTCTGGAAAAATAGATTTACAAACTCAGGCAGCAGGTCTGTCGCATTCAACTGCAATCGTATTAGGTATGAAGCGAAAACGGCTTTCGGTGTATCTTTCACCAGATAGCTCTTTCCTGTCGTCGCGCCGGTGCGCGCGAATACAATGTCTCCATCTGAGAGTTTGTATTTAGGAAAATCATTAGCCTCAATTGAGCAATACGGCACGCTCTCCCAATCAACCGATTGGTTTTGAATGTCAGTAATTCGTAGAAATTTCAGTCCAATTTTTTCAACAGATGCTGACTCAGTGTAGCCGTAGTTGATTTTCGACAATTCGTTCAACCGCTTCTCCACCCACCCTTCACCATGTTGGGTGAAGACAGATTGGAGGTGACTTTCAAACAGCGCGCGGGCGTTTTGGCGGTTCTTTTCGGCGTTGGCTTTGGCGGTGGCGATGCCCTCAAACGCTTCGTCGAGGATGCCGACGATCCGCTGTTGTTCGGGGAGCGACTTTGGGAAGTGAACCTCAAGCTCTTTCAACTTTGCTTTGCTGAGTGTCATTCCCTTTATTTTAACATCGCCTTCGGCGGCCTTTTGCCAGTCAAAGAAATGTAAAAAATAAAAAAGGAATTCCTTCAATAACTCGTGCTTATGGAAAAGTGTTAGGGCGGCAATCGCCTCGTTCGTGTATAGGTCGCGGCCTGCAAATGCCAAGCGGCCTAGTGTGAGTTTGAAGCTTACCAGCAACGTGCCTTTCGGCACGATCCTAGAAATAGCTGCACCTTTGTCCGATAGATATTCTTTGCTATCAACGACAATGTTGTCCTCGGCATTTAAAAGGTCGGCAATCGAAAGCCAAATGTTATCCGTTTTTCGTTTCTCATCCCAAAACGCGCTATTCGCCCGAGCGGGTGTTTTCCCTAATTCGATTTCGCAAAGTTCACCGAGTCTTTTTGTCTGCCACTCCGCATTCATAGCAGTCCCCTGATATTCGCTAATATCACCGCGCTCTCTATATCCAATGCAGTTATTTCATCCATGATTACCTGGGGGCTACGGTGCGCCACTTCTTCGCCGCCGTTCGGATTCTTCACCGAGAGGTCGAAGGTCACCGGGTTGATGCACTTGGCATCCACGGTCCAAGATTTAGGCGAGTCGGCGAAGCTCTTTTGAAGCGCAACAAACTCGGCGAGGTCGCCGTCGTTGAGCGGGTTCGTCTTGCCCATGTTGCGGCCAGGGAGCAGTTGATAGTACCAGATTTTACGTGTGGGCGCGCCTTTCTCGAAGAAGAGCACCACGGTCTTCACGCCCGCACCCAGGAAGGTGCCACTGGGGCAATCGAGCACAGTATGCAGGTTACAGGTCTCCAACAGTAGCTTGCGCAGACTCACGGAGGCATTATCTGTGTTGGAGAGGAAGGTATTCTTGATCACTACGCCACCGCGTCCGCCGTCCTTGAGCATCTTGATGAAGTGTTGGAGAAAGAGGAACGCGGTCTCACCCGTACGAATAGGGAAGTTTTGTTGCACTTCCTTGCGCTCCGCGCCGCCAAAGGGCGGATTGGCCAGCACCACCTCAAAGCGGTTCTTGTCTTGAATATCGGCAAGGTTTTCGGAAAGGGTATTGGTGTGAATGATGTTTGGCGCCTCAATGCCATGCAGGATCATGTTCATGATCGCAATGACATAGGCGAGGGACTTTTTTTCCTTGCCGTAAAAGGTACGGGTCTGGAGCGTGGTAAGGTCTTTGGTGGTGAGGTTCTTGCCTGACCGCAGGTAATCGAACGCTTCGCACAAGAAGCCCGCCGACCCTACCGCACCGTCGTAGATACGCTCGCCGATCTTCGGCTTCACCACCTGGATCATGGCGCGAATGAGCGGGCGTGGGGTGTAGTACTCGCCACCATTGCGCCCAGCGTTGCCCATGTTCTTAATCTTGGCCTCGTAGAGGTGTGAGAGCTCGTGCTTTTCGGTCTGTGAGCGGAAGCGCAGTTCATCCATGTAGTCGATAATTGCGCGCAGGTTGTAGCCGCTTTGGATACGGTTCTTAATTTCGCCGAAGATCTGACCGATCTTATATTCGATGGTGTCTGGCCCGCTGGCTCTTTGTGTAAAGCCGTGCAGGTAGGGAAAAAGCTTCTGGTTAACGAAGTCGCGGAGATCGTCGCCAGTCAAGGCAGCGTTATGATCAAGCTTGCCATCCTTGCCCTTTGGCGCGGCCCAGGTGTCCCAGCGGTAGGGCTCATCCAAGATGAAGGCGTATTTCTTGCCCTCCATGGCCGCTTCCATCGCTTTGTCCTGCTCAAGGCTATCAAGGTACTTCAGGAAGAGCAACCAGGAAGTTTGCTCGGTATAGTCGAGCTCTGTCGTACAACCGGCCTCTTTCCAGAGCACGTCGTCGATATTTTTGAAGGCTTGTTCAAACATGATTACCTTTGTTATTCGATTTTCAGGTATATGATGGTAAGTTGCTTAGAGGATATATATACCACTATTACTTATTTAATCGCTATTTCAGGGCCAATCCTTCGCGCTGGTCTTATTTCTTGATAATAGGGGTATATTCGGGACACGTGTAAAAACCGGCCACTGCGCCGGGGCAAAATTGTTATGTTGCTTGCTTGTCGTCGCTTACATACGCTACCCGTGGCAGAATAGCGGCCTTTTTTTACCGTTCGGTCAAGCTTTGGTCACAGAATGAGAATTATCGATACTTCTTATGTTGTCTACGCTGCGGCCTGTAGTCGGCGTGCGATCTCACTCTCTAACTGAATCCCTGGGCGCAATGCCTGTAGGCGCTTGTCCGCCGCCTCATAGGTGGCTTTATTGATGATCGCTGGATAAATACCACCCACTTCTACCCCGTCCCATTGGGCCAAGCCGGCGTATTGACCATTGCGGAGGATATAGCCGACCGTGGCCGGGTACCACCTGCCACCAGCAGCCGTTTGAGCGCCGGCGTCATGCATGGCCCTGGCGATGGCGTTCAACGACTGGCCCGCCAAGAACAGGCTGAAGATGCGGCGCACAGTGGCCGCTTCCACTTCGTTAATCACAAAGACGCCGGCGCGATACGTGTACCCTAAGGGGCACCGTGCGCCATTATAGCCGCCCCCGCTCGCATTTTCAACGCGCCCGGACTGGACCCGCTCGTGGATCATACTGCGCTCTAATTCGCTCACCGCGCCCAACATTTGCAAGACGAACATGCCCTGGGGCGTGCTCGTGTCAAACGCTTCTTTTTTGATCACCAGTGCGCACCCGGATTGTTTTAGCTCATCAACCGTTTGCAGTAGGTTTTTCAGGTTGCGGGCAATGCGATCCAACTTGGTGGCCACAATCCGTTGGAGCTGGCCGGCCTGAGCCGCCGCCAGCATGGCTTGAAAGGCGGGCCGCTCATCCGTCTTGCCACTCACGCCGGCGTCAATGTAAATATGTTCTGTCACCACGGGCCAGCCTTGGCGCGTGCAATACTCATCTAACTCTTTGCGCTGGGCGGCCAGGCTAAACCCCTCGTCGGCCTGTTTGAGGGTGCTGACACGGATGTAAAGCGCCGTACAGGTGTGATTGGGGGCCCAATCGGCCTGGGCGGCGGCCTTTGTGCCCTGACTCGTCTTGCGTGCCATGTTTGCCCCTTCAAAAAGTGGTAATATATAAAATGGTACACCGTTTTATACATTATACCACTAAATGCCAAAAATGTAAGAATTAGAGCCGTTAAATAGATATTAATAGCCACTTATGTTATAGTAAATACCTAAATCGTAGCATTTAAGGAAATAGAGTGAAGGAATTGATTATGACTAAAAATGAGGGTAAGGCGCGCTTAACTTTGAGCGCCGCCGCCCAGAAAGTGTTGGAGGAGGCGGCCAGCCCCCGCAAGCGGGGCGAATTTGTTAGCCGACTGCTAATTGAGTATGGTGCCGGCAAAATCGGGGCCGATGCGCTTAATGGGATCGATGGGCTTGATTTGGAAGAAATGAAATTGCAAATGATGGGCTTAGGCAGCGTCACCAAGACAATTGAGGCACGGCTGTTCAAGGTTGAGCGCCAACTGACTGCGGTGATTGCGGGCCGGTGATGAAAGAAGAGGTTAGAGGGGAAGCCGTGAGCAGTGCTGCTTTTCGGTCGATAGTACCAAGCAATTAGCTGCGCCCCGCACGTTCCAGGTTTAGCGCTAATAGGCGTGCCAAGATTTCTTCATCGCTGAGATCAGACGGCCAGCCATAGGCGGCAAAGACGGCTGCATCAAGCTTCTTATGTGCCAGATCAAGCCAGGTGGGGCGTGCGTTATACAGGTTAGTCAGCGTGCGCTTTTGTAACTCTTTCTCACTTAGGCCAGGCGGATTCAGCCAGTTATCACGCTTTTCGACCAGTTCTTTGGCAGCTTGGGCAATGGCTTGCACGCGTGGGTCGTCTTGGGGTTCGTGACCGGGCGGCCAGGGGAAAGGGAAAGTTTCAAAGGTGCTAGTGGGAGTGTATCGCGGGTCATTGCCAACACCTAGCCAAGTACACATACTTAGAGCCCAAATTTCGTGTGGCTTGGAATGTAGAACACCAAAGAAGTAGTCATCTTGTCGAGCAAAGACAAAAAGTGCATGGTCTGGCAAAGTGGGGTGAGAAAGCCAAACAAAAAGACGATATTTAGCTACAGCAGGTGTAACAATATATCGCTTAAGTGAGGCAACAGCTGCACGTAATGCCGGTCGAGGTTCTGCATGAATCCACCATCGTTCACGGTACGACTCCCTGTTGTTAGTTTGCCTTACTGGTTTCACTTCTTTACGAACATACTCAAAAGGAATCTCGTAGAGAGCGGCATCCTGTTCGGACATGTTTACGCCAAAATCAATTATCCACATCCTCCGCGGGCGACGCGTTATATCTAAGGCGTTCACCCAAGGCACCACTACATGAGCGTTTGAGAGACCATTGGGGTTACCACTAGCAGACAACATTCGTTCTGCACCCTCAGCAGATATATCGAATGCGCCACCCTTAGTATCCCCCATAAAAACCAGGCTTTTATTTTCTTTCAGTTGAGACGCTATAGTAAGATTAGCCGCCCCTGTAAGGTCAGGATTGATTACCTTTACAAGCATAGCGTTTAGCGTGTATTCTTGTTCTTGCTTATCATCAAATCCCACTATTGATACCCGAACCGCCGCACCATCTAAAATCCATGAGCGGTCGCTCCAAGCCATAAAAATATCACCAGACTTCTTAATCCGTTCCAGAACCTCTCGATTTGCTCCGCCGCGAATAGAATTGGTTGCCAACAAACCAGCACGCTTAAATTTCTTACTTTCAATTGATGCTCGTGCCCGTTCAAACCAATAAAGCACCAAGTCTGCTTCTTTTGGCACGCGGCCATCGTATAATACAAAGAGAGCGTTTACATATTGATTACCCAGCTCTGCCCTTAAACGTTTGCCACCCAAAAACGGAGGATTGCCAATAATTACGTCTGCCTCCGGCCACTCTGGTTCTATTAGTTTTCCTTGAGCATAGGCCAGGATAGCATCCATGTGCTTGATGTTATCCAATAGCTTAAGAATTGGTTCACTGGGGACACCAAAACCATTATCATTGAGCCATTGAATATACCCAATCCAAACGGTAGCTTGTGCCAATTCATAGGCGTAATCATTAATTTCGATGCCGTATAGTTGCTCAGGGTTTACCTGCGGGAAAAGCCGATTTGCACCAATATCAGCCGCAAAGTTGCTGACCTCCTTCTCCAGGTCAAGCAACTGCTTGAGCGCCACATAGAGAAAGTTACCACTACCGCAAGCAGGGTCAAGCACACGAATGCGGGCAATTTCAGAGGCGAAGTCAAGCAGTAGCCGGTTGAGTTCATTCTGTCGGCGTGTGCGCGTGCCCTGGTCGCTCGCTTCATCACGGCGACGGGCCAGCTCGGTTGCGTGGGTTTGCACTTCGGCCCAACGACGGCGTAACGGCGCCATCAACACAGGTTCGATAATCAGCAATATATCGTCCCGGCTCGTATAGTGCGCGCCCAACTGTGAGCGCTTAGACGGGTCCAGGCTGCGTTCAAAGAGTGTGCCAAAGATGGATGGTTCGATATTTGACCAATCCAAGCGGGTAACAGTAAACAGAATATCTAACCCTACCCGGTCTAAGTCAAGAACTTCACTGTTATCAAACAATCCACCATTAAAGTGTCTTATCTCATGTTCACCAAAGAAGCCACCTGTTGCCATCGCGCCAAACACTTGCCCTAACTGTTGGGCAAATGCACCAGGGCGTCTACGACCAGCATCTACCAGCCGTGAAAACAGATCTTTAGGCAGTAGGCCAATATCCTCTGAAAATAGGCAGAACAACAAACGAATTGAGAAGTGAGCAATGCGCGCCGGTTCTTGTCCCTGTTGGTGTAGATGGTCAGCGAGGCGGGCAAACTCTCTAGCTGCTTCGCGGGTGACCTGCTCCGTTGTCTGTGGTGCCCGGAAAGTTTCCGGTTCATAGAAGATGGCACGCAGATCACGCATCCCCTGCGGGGTTAACAACGCATCCAGCGTGATAGTGATGGTGCGCTTAACCGTATTGGTAAAGTTGGTATGGATGATAATACTGGTGAGATCACAGACCACTAAGAGCGGCGGGTTTTGCAGGGATTCACGATAAAGCAATAGTTGCTGGTATGCCTTATCCAGATTGGCGTGCCGGCCTTTGTATTCCCAGGCAAAGAAGTTCTTCTTCCAGACATCCGCCCAACCTTGGCCACCAGTCTGCTTATTGGCACCGGCCTCAAAAGTGAAGCGGGCACCAGTCGGATCATCTTCGATGGGCGTAGGATGACCAACCAATTGGCACAAGTCATTAAAGTGCGATTGGGCCGCCGATCGCTCGGTTAAACGAATATTGCGCCATTTGGCGATGAATTCTTGCGGGTTCATAGGTGTCCAAATCGGTGGCGTTATCTTAATTTAATGTAAGTAAGTATAACATGCCCCGCATTACGTAACAAGCGATAGAAGATTGGCAGTAGGATAGGAGATGCCCCATCCGATTACCCCATGCAATCACAATAACCCCATGCACTCGATCATAATTCCTTTTTTGGGTCCATTTTGTACGGCCCCCCCCGAACAATCTGTTCGTTTGGCTGTTTAACTGTCTACCACTGTTCTATCGAGGGGATGAAGTTGCAACTCATAGGCTTGGCCGGCGCCAACAAGACGTTGGAGGGCCGGCTAAACAAAGTGGAGCGCCAACTAGCCGCGATGATCGCGGGTGCCCCCGCGGCGCGGTAAATGCAGGATGTTTTTAGAGTGTTTTAAGGCTTGTTTCCACCCGGCATTACTCCCAGTTTGCCCGCCCCCTGCCCGTATAGCCGCTGCACGGGGCGCTGCGCAGAATAGCGCCCTGCACTACCCTGCGCACGCCCTGGGCCGCCCTGGGCCGTTCTCAGCGGAACAAGCCCCCGCTGCCCTTGCCCTGGGCCAACTTGCGCGATCTCGCCATCCGGTACAGCGCCGCCCCGCTGCCGTCTAGCCGGAAAAAGCGCAACGCGTCGGGCAGATCGCCCGCGCTAACCCCGGCTTTGCGCAGGATGGTTGCGATCTGGCTTTCCTCTCCGGGCGTTGCGGGCGATAGGTCGGGTTGTGGGTAATTCATAATTTTCTCCTTACTTGTGATTTGCGCCAGGCGTTTTGCCTAGTATGTTGGTTTGCGTCCGGCGTCCGCGGCGGACCGTCCCC
>Ga0163145_1000108_pt1 | contig 36139 bp, 30 predicted proteins | sample OliLakLV9_FD_161683 | JGI IMG/M metagenome (GOLD analysis project Ga0163145, IMG submission 161683) | Freshwater microbial mat bacterial communities from Lake Vanda, McMurdo Dry Valleys, Antarctica - Oligotrophic Lake LV.9 | ecosystem: Environmental > Aquatic > Freshwater > Lake > Microbial mats... | reverse complement strand
GCTACAACCACAAAGTTAAAGGTTTTTTAACAACAGGCATACCAACGTTATAGATTAACTCTAACGTCCTGTAAAATAGTTTCACGAGATAACACTTTGATTGCTGAAGATGAGGATTAACAAACAACAATTGGCACTGGCACTGTGTGTACTGTTTATGGTCGCACTGATATACACTCGATTTTTGGTATCGGTCAGTATGTTCGGACTGGCATTTGTCGGGCTTTTCGATTGGAATAAAATAGACGGAAAGCTGAAAATTAGACTCAATCCGGTGCTGTTACAAAATTTAAAACAGTTTGGAAACCAACCGGCATACTGGATGGTGACGCTCTTTTTTTTACTGGTATTGCTAAGTGGCTGGCAAACCGAAGATTGGAGTTATTGGATAGAAAGGTTGCGTATCAAGTTACCGTTTTTAATCTTACCCATTGCATTTTTGGGCTTACCCGTATTTACAAGAAGGCAATATTTAGGACTGACTTATTTCTTGTTAATTTTATTATGTATCACTTGTATCGGTATCGGTATTAATTATTTACTGGACTTCGCAGCTATTAATGAATCCATTAAACACGGAAAAGCAGTACCAACGCCTTGCAATCACATCCGATTCAGCCTTTTATTATCTTTAGGCATCATTTGTGGCGGCTGGCTTTGGCGGGAGCGATATTACACTCGGTATACTTGGGAACGATATTTTATAAAATTTGCAACGCTCTTTTTATTTGGATTTATCTTTTTTTTAGCGGTACGAAGCGGATTGGCATCTTCATATGCAGGATTGGTAGTGTTATTAATTCATTTTGTAAATACGACCCAACAATATTTAAAAGCAGCCGCCATGGTAGCTACTTTAATCGCAATGCCCGTCATCGCTTATTTATTTTTTCCAACATTTAATGCAAAAGTAGGCTACGTAAAGGAAGATTTGGAAATGCACACGGCTGGAAAAGGCGAAAATTACTCGGATTCTGGGCGATTTACATCCATTTTATTGGGGTTGCAATTAGCAGGTGAAAATCCTTTGCAAGGCGTGGGCGCAGGCAATCTTCGACAGGAAATGCGTGAATTGTATGCCCAGGAATATCCACAAGCACCGGAAATAAAGCTGCCACACAATCAATTTGTATGGGTATTTGCCGGCACTGGTTTAGTCGGACTCTTTTTATTTAGTTTGGCATTTTTTTATCCCATTTTGTATAATAATAATTATCGGCAACCGCTGTTTCTGGCTTTCAATGTCGTGATTTTCTGCTCTTTTTTGACCGAAAGTACGATTGAAAACTCGCTCGGCGTGGCACTTTATTCTTTTTTTCTACTGTTAGGATTGAATTACATCACCCAGTATTGTCCTCAGACTAACCTTCTTTCTTCGTATGGACGATTGCGACGCGCCCCAAATTTGGTGCGATAATACAAACCCCCTACCACGCCAAATACGAAGCCACCGATGTGCGCCCACCACGCTACGGCTTCAGTCTCTGCCGTCGTCACGTTGAGGGAAGCCGTGCCGCTTGCCCATTGTTGCCAAATCCAAAACCCAAGAAATAAAAACGCCGGTATGCGAAAAGTAAATATGAAAAATAACATTTTTACACGCGAAGCGGGAAACATAACTAAATACGCGCCCAGCACCGCAGAAATAGCGCCGCTTGCACCAACAGTCGGTATCGCACTGTCCCAATTGAAATAAATATGCGCGGCGTGTGCTGCCAAACCACCTAAAAAATAAAAAATAAAAAAACGTATATTGCCAATGACTGCTTCAATATTATCTGCAAACACCCATAGAAAAAGCATATTGCCGATCAAATGCAGCCAGCCGCCATGCAAAAACATACTGGTGAACAGTGTAAATAAATCCTGCCCACGCGTGGTCTCCGCTGGAATGGAACCATAATTAAAAATGAAGGCTTCGAGTTGGTCGGGCGGCATATTCACTTCCAATAAAAACACCGCGACATTGATAACAATAAAGCTATAACTTACCCACGGCGTGTAGCCGCCGCGCACTTGGTCATCACCGATTGGAAAAAGCATTTATTAAGTTTATAGTTTGAGATGGAGACTAAGGTTGAGATTTGAGATTTAGCGATATGTGAACGTCAAATCTTAGCTTTAACCTCAGCCTTAACTTTTGAATAAATAGAAAGACAATATAACGCGAATTACTGCTTTATGTGGGATATTTTTATACAAAAAAGCACTTTTAATATGTATGTAGCTGGGAATGAACGATGAAACAGTTTGCGGTATGCAGTCAGCAGATCCTAATTACTCCGTGTACAATTTATTAAAATAAAACAATATGTCATTTTAACTTTATTTGTTAACAGTATATGTTTTGACGGCAATTGACATATTTTAGTTTGAATAACCAATTCATTCTTTCGATATTTGCATTAAAATTTACACGAATCTCTGAACATTACAAAATGAATATACTATGAGAAAGTTTTATCTCCTCTACAGCTTCTTGTTACTCGGAAGCCTGGCAGCACACGCACAAATGCGAGTAGACGGGCAAGAAGTGTATGGCAACGAATGGATTCACTACGACCAGCCTTATTATAAAATCAATATTACGACCGACGGGATTTATCGGATTTCATACGAATCGCTTGCCGCAGCAGGCATTCCAATTAGCACAACGAACGCAGCGCAATATCAGCTTTTTCATTTAGGTAAAGAAGTGCCACTTTACATTTCTGTTAATAACGATTCCATTGAATTCTACGCCAAAAAAAATCGGGGCGAGTTAGATGCATTTTTATACAAAAAAGGCAAAGCTGATATGCTCAACCCAGAGTATAGCCTTTTTACGGATACAGCAGCTTATTTTCTTACCATCGCACCCATTGGAACGCCCTCTTTGCGGTATCAAACGGTGCAAAATGACCTGACGAATCTACCGACAAAAGAGCCTTGGTTTTGGGGAGCGTTGGATGCAATACAAGGAGGCAATTTTGTGACCAGCGACCAAAGCGGTATCAATGAATCTACTTTTGATACGGGGGAAGGTTATGGTGCGGAACGTACTATTGGCGCGCCCTTTCAGATGACACTTCAACCTACACATCGCTTTGTAGATCAAGGCGTTACAACAGATAGTTTTCACCTTCGTTTTGCAGGAATTGGCACCAATGCGCATACTGTTCAATTATATATCAACAATGTATTAGTCAATACTTTTCCATCTACTACCAATCGTACCTGGGATGAGTCCTTCACCTTACCTGCAAACACAACACAAGCAGACATAAACCTAAAGATCGTAGATAATACGGGTAGAATATCCGTTGCTTTCGCAAAATTGGCGTACCGTAGGCTGTTTAACTTTGAAGATAAAAACCAGTTTCAGTTTGAAATGATCGGTTCGGGCGCGGAAAAATATATAGAAATTGAAAATTTTCAGCATGGAGGTATTGCGCCCATTTTGTATGATTTGACGAGTGGAAAGCGCATCGTTACCCAGTTGGAAGCTGGAAAAGTAAGGGTAAAGTTGGAAGCATTTACAGGCGAACGGACTTTTTGTTTAGTAAATATGGATGCAGGTATTTTAATAAATAATATAAAAAAAGTAGCATTTACTAATTTTCCGGAAGCGGATAAAGAAGCGACTTACCTCATCATCACCAGCCGCAAACTACGTGGCACTTGGAATGGAAAAGACCAAGTATTAGAATATAAAGCCTACCGAGAATCTGCTCCCGGCGGCGGGCACCGCGTGGCTATTGTAGAAATAGAAGAATTGTATGATCAGTTTGCATACGGCATTCAGCGTCATCCTTTGTCGGTGCGCAATTTTAGTCATTTTGTGAAAAGTAAATGGCTCAACGCCCGTTTTGTCTTGCTCCTTGGTAAAGGGGTAGATTTTACAAGTACTCGATATTACGATGCCAACACTGATGCAGTTTTTTTCGTACCCACTTTTGGTAAGCCCGCATCTGACCATTTGTTGTTGGCAAAGCATGGTTCGCAAGTACCCGTGCTACCGGTGGGGCGTATCGCAGCGACCAAGCCCAGCGAAATTGAGCTATATCTCGAAAAACTGCGCGATTATGAAAATCCCGACGCAACTTCCGTAGAAGACCGAAGCTGGCGCAAAGAAGTGGTGCATCTGGGGGGTGGAAAGATTCAAAATATAGGAGAACAACCCAATATAGAAAACGCGATGAACGGTATGCGCGACATCCTGACTACCAATCAATACGGAGCAAATGTGAACACGTATTACAAACAAAGTACAGATGCAGTACAACGAATAGATTCTGATAAGATTAATAAATTGGTGCAACAACAAGGCGTTGGTATGATTACATTTTTTGGGCATGGCGGCTACTCCGTTATTGACCTAAGCATTGGGGACCCAGCTACTTTTACGAATGTAGGAAAATATCCAGTCATGTTTGGTTTGGGCTGTGATGTAGGGAACATTCATGCGTTTACCAATAACAAAAGTTACAGTGAAAATTTTGTTTTTCAACCGCGCCGCGCCGGTATTGCTTTCGTGGGTACTTCTGATCTGGGCTACATAAGTTCATTGGGTCCTTTCCAAAAATCGGTTTATGAGGCTTTAGGTGGCAATCAATACGGCAAAAGTTTGGGAGAAGCGATTCAAGATGCCATCCGAAAGAACGATAGCAATCCAAGTGTTTATCGTCGTACTTTGTTACAACAATATACTTTGCATGGCGACCCAGCATTAGTCTTACAGCCCCATCCGGCACCTGATTATTTGGTAGAAAAAGAAAGTGTACAATTCAATCCGACCCCGGTAACAGTTCGGGAGGACAGTTTTGATATTGATTTTAGAATTTTAAATATTGGTAAAAATATTGGAGACAGCTTAGAAATCAGCATCATTCGAGAATTACCAAACGGCAGCCGAAAACAGTCCATTCTAAAAAAGATAAAGTCTCCCGCATATCGCAGCGAAGTATTCACGTATCGTTTTCCGGTGGCGGATAGCAGTGGTAGCGTAGCCGGGGTTAATGAATTTGTTATTAAAATAGATGCTAATAATAAAATTGCAGAATTGCCCGACCGGGAAGCCGAATCCAATAATGAATTAACCACAGAACGTTACATTTTTGACAAAGGTATTACACCTGTATCTCCGCTTCCTTATGCCGTTGTAAATAAAATGCCGCTGAAATTACGCGCTTCTACCGCCACGGTGTTTGAAACGCAGCAGCGCTACCGCATGGCGATTGATACCAATAAAACATTTCTAAATCCATTATATACGACGGTGACTACGTCTACGGGCGGCGTGTTGGAGTGGCAACCTCCGATAGCTCTATCCGACAGTGTGACGTACTACTGGCGCGTAGCGGTGGATAGCCTAATCGAAAATGAATACAACTGGACAACGAGTTCTTTCACCTATATTAAGGGCAGCCTCTTAGGCTGGCGACAAGGGCATTTTCAGCAGTTGCAAGACAATGATTTTGACGACATCGTACTACCCGATTCAGTGCGCCAACTACAGTTTGCACCGAATAACACGGATTTGAATTTTAGTAATTTTACGTACCCACTTGGTGGGTATCATTTTAGTCAACTATTAAATTATTCAACTATCAATAATAAAATAAATTTATATTTTGGCGGTATTGGGAGTGGAGGCATTATTATCGCTGTATTTGATGGTGCTTCGGGCGATCCTTGGTTCAATGTATATCCAGGAAAATTCGGAAGTGTGATTGGCGAATCCTGGGCTTGGAATGATGGAGTCAATACCTTTCCATTCACTACTACTACGCCTGGAGGACGTAAGCAAGTAATGGATCTTTTGCAGGATTCTATTCCTGATGGCAACTATGTGTTGTTGTACACCATCCAACACACGGGAGCAGGCAACGATTACAAACCCGAACAATGGGCAGCGGATTCACTCATGATTGGTACCAACCTTTTTAAGGTATTAAAAGCAGAGGGTGCTACCTTAATTGACAGCACGGCTACTCAAGGGGCAAGCCCGTATGTTTTTTTATATCGAAAAGGAAAAAATCAGGTTCTGTTTGAGGGCTTGGCGAGTAGTACACAAGATAGCGTATCTGGAGCTTATCCCATTCCAGGGTTTAAATTGCAAGGCAATATGGTCTCTCGCCGCGTCGGTCCGGCTCGCAAATGGTCGCGCTTGCAACAACGTTTTACCACCGATACCCCGTCGGAGCAGTATGAAGTGAATGTAATCGGGATTCAAAGTAATGGATCGGAAAAATTATTACTATCAAATGTAACAGCGCGGGATACAACTTTAGAATGGATAGATTCTATTTACACTTCTTTAAAATTAGAATTAAATACCACTGATTCTGTTCGCCGCTCGCCTGCGCAACTCGACTACTGGCAAGTGCTGTACGAGGGCATTCCTGAAGCGGCGCTCAATCCGCTCGCCCAATACACTGCACTCAAAGACACGCTGCAAGAAGGCGAACCGCTGCAACTGCGCGTAGCGATTAGCAACCTGAGCGATTATAATATGGATAGTCTGCTCGTGCATTACACACTTATGAGCGAAACGAACCAAGTACGTTTAGATTCAGCAAGATTGAAACCTTTGTTGAAAGAAGATACCTTGATTGCAAGTATTAATCTACCGACACGTGGGCTGCGTGGCAACCAGCAGTTGCTCATCGAAATTAATCCTAAAAAAGACCAGCCGGAATTATATGATTTTAATAATGTTGGGGTTCTAAATTTTTATGTGCAAAATGAAAAACGCAACCCATTAGTGGATGTCACTTTTGACGGGCTTCGTATTCTCAACCGGGATATTGTGTCTACTAAACCCTTGATTTCCATTGCATTACGAGACGAAAATCCTTACCTTCCGTTGTCAGATACCACTGCGTTTGAACTTTCCATCGGCTACCCAAGTGGAGATGTAAAACGGATTTATTTTGATCAGTTGCGATTCGAGCCGAGCAAACCGAATGCCAAAGAAAATAAGGCGACGATTTATTTCGAGCCAGCATTTGCAGAAGACGGCATTTATACTTTATACGTCAACGGTCGGGATGCTTCCGGTAACATAGCCGCTAACTTAGCATATCAAATTGAATTTGAAGTAGTTACTGCTTCTAAATTTTCAAATGTTTTTAATTATCCCAATCCATTTACGACTTCCACGCAATTCATTTACACCCTTACCGGAGCCGAACCACCTGCACAATTCAAAATTCAAATCATGACCGCTTCAGGTAGAATCGTACGAGAACTGACAGAACTGGATTTGGGTTCTTTAAAAATCGGCACGCACCGCACGGAATTAGCTTGGAATGGCACAGACCAATACGGCGACCGACTGGCAAACGGCGTTTATTTATATCGTGTAATAGCAAAAGATCAAGAAGGAAAAGATTATGAAAAATATGATAATAATACCGACCGTTTTTTCAAAAAGAATATTGGGAAACTTGTTATTTTGAGGTGAGGAAATGGGTGATGGGTTTATAGGGTGATCCCGCTATAAGGCGGGACAAGTTGCGGGATGAGTCGACTAAGTGACAAGAGAAAAAGTGACTGAGCGATCAAGAAACACGGGCAAACTTTGCGCCTTTGCGTGAAAAAAATCTGCGGGAGACACCCTTCAACGCAAACGCTGCATACACCAAATAATAAGGCTCCAAAGTAACCGTGCGAAAACGACTTACTGGACTAAATACGACGAAAAATATTAACATAATCAGCATCAATAATACAATCCAAAGATGTCTTCGCAAGTCTAATTGCAAACACTGAAAAATACCCCAATATGCCAGTAAATAAACGGGTAATGACAATAGAAAAGACGCGAACCAAACCAACTTGTGATGATGCCCGCCACTCAAGCCCGGCGTAAAAAACCGATAGAACGAAAACCATTTTAACCGTAAAAAATCGCGCGGATTTTCCCGTATCCATTCCATCGCCAAAAGCGTGTGCATCCGCTGCCGCTCCCGAATGGGCAGGCTATTCACTTTACCATACTCGGGATATTCAAAATTTTTATCAAATGCAAATACTAGATAAGTGCCATACCGATGCGCCTCACTATCAAGCGCCGCAGGATGAAATACTTCGTTATACGTATATTTGCTATTGCTAATATGAAAAAAAGTACCCGTGCCATAACTTGATAGCGCATACACGCCATTCACTTTTAAATTATACAAACCATAGGGCAATGTAAATAGCAAGCAAATAATGCCATAGAGAATCGCGTGTTTTATTTTTTGCCGAAACATATACGGGCTGCTCACAAAAAATAAAAGTACAATAAATGGTGAAAAAAGTAATATATGTGATTTTATTAGAAAGCAAAGCGAATAAAATAGGGCAGAAAGTGCAAGTGATTTTGGGTTGCCATATAATGTTTGAAGCAAGTGATAAATACTAAAAATAAAAAAAGATTGAAAAAGTGTTTCCTGCGTCAATGTAAAATTATACCATAGTGTCATTGGGAAAAAGCAGTATAAAAGGGCTGCCAACAAAGCGATTCGTCGTTCATTAAAAAGCAGCAGCGCAATTTTATAAAGATAAACGCCGGAGATGGATACGAGTAAAAATTGAATGTGCGCTGCAAAAAACTGCCAATTACTGCCAAAAATAACTTTTACACCTGCCAGAAAATATGGATACAAAGGCGCAAGAATAAAAGCAGTGTGATCCATATTATAATTGCCCGCTACTATTTGATTGCTATAATAATCATACCGCTCCGAATCAAGATACAACTCGAAATTATCATAACCGCTCACCCATTTAAAAATACAGCGCACCAATAGAAATAATAAAAAAATACGCCAGTACACCTGTTTTTCCGTCCACTGTTGCCATACGCCACTATTCATATTGCATTTTATATAATCGTAAATACGCATCCAAATAAAATTTTGCTGCCCAGTTTGGAAACGCAAAACGTTGGTATGCGCCCCACAAAGGTTGAGAGCCAGGAATAGCGCCTTGCAAGCCTTTCGTTGGAAGAGTCCAAGGAGCAGCTTCAATATCTTCAAAAAAACCAATTGCAAAACGATGATAAGAATAATCTTGGCTCACTTCATAAAATCGGCATAATAAAATGCTCAATTGTGCATTCCCTGTTACACAAGTAAAACGATAATCACCTTGCCAGTTTGCATCATATCTTCCAGCTAACTTACCCTCCACTTGATATAAATAAACTAATTTTATTATAATTTTTTCGATTTGTATAATGATAGCCTTGTTTTGTAAAATTAAAGCACTTTCCAGCATTCCTTCCAGCGTGTATGCGATGGTGTGTGTATAAGCAAGCTTCTTTGGCGCAAATGACCAATCTTGTATCGTATATTGCTCCGTTATTTTAGCTGTATAATATTGCAATGCAAAACTCATTTTCTGAGTAATAACTTCATCTTTTAAAGCAGCATTTGCATACAAAATAGCCCAAGTCACGCGCGTGTAATACGAGGGTACATATCCCTCCACGTAGCTGAATCGTTGCCAACTCCCGTCTTCTTGGAGATTTTCGACCAGCCATTGCACGGCGCTTTCTATTGCAGATAGATATCTATATTCATTAGTTTCTACATAAGTCCTTGTTAATCCAAATAAAATTTGCCCAGTATCAAAAATGATAGGCTGCCCATTACTACCTACGCCGCCTGGAAACGAGCCATCTGAATATTGAATGCTGCAAAGCCAGTCTGCACAACTTACTGCCAATTTTTTGTAATGATCGTCACTAAAATAATCGGCGTAATCAAATAAGGTTTCAATGATGTAACCAGTGGTCTCAGGATAAGCAGGAGCCCAGCCTTTCCAAAGGTGATAATACGCCGCCGAACCTTGATAATGAGTCGCTTTAATACTTTCTTCCAGCCATTGCAAAGTTGCTTTGGTTCTATTTTCAAAATCCTTTTTCCAAAATGCTTTATACATCTTTATTTAATAAAATACCGGCTAATTGAAATAATTTATTTTGAGCTTTAGTAATTTTAAAATGCGGCACTAACTCCCCGCCAAAAGCGCGCAGTGACTCTTCTACTGGCTCCAAAATACTTCCGCACAAATCAAATGTTTTTACTTTACCAATGCTATCCAAAAAGGTTTGCCATTGTATTAAATAAGTAGCCCGACTTTGTCGCAGCACAGGATCACCCGCACTGATCAAAGAATAAGCACACTGCTCATCCCATATCAGATAAACCCCAGCATGATACTGTCCTGCTTGGTCACGCGCCAGATAGATTCTTCGCAAATTCTTGTTTTTTAGCGACTTATCCAATTCACGGAGCAACTCCAAAGTGTAAGGAGGCGCTAAATGTTGGCGAGCGAAGGACAGATTAACTAAATGATACAACTGATTTACGTCTTCTACTATTTCAATTGTAATTAATTCTTTTAACTTCCGAAGATTTTTTCTAATTGTTTTATTAATATTTTCCAAAAGAGTTGGCTCATCTTTTAACGAAAGCTGATACGTGTAGTGCGTTGTTTGGCGAAAGCCATTCCAAAAGAAAGGCAACCAATTTGTAATTGCCGGATGCCATTGTTGATAAAAAAACGCTATTTTTGGAAGCTGATTTAATAATTCATTACATACTTCTTTTTCAAAAGTATATTTACTATTATTTTTTTCTAAATTTTTCGGATAATTAAACCACAAACCAGAATAATCTGTTAATGGCGGCATTTTGATGATAGGAAAGCCCCGATAGCGAGCAACATGGTACACTAGCGAACCAGTCACTTCTCCGCCCTGATCCGTTGCCAAGCACACCTCCCAGCCGTCCGCACCGCACACCGCATCCATCCAGAAAGGGCGCATCATCAGTGGCACATACTGCTTTTCACAAAATTCATTATATTTCGCTTTTCGATTCATATTTGCATATGTCAGAACCTACGATACTCCTATCTGGTCTGCGGTGGACGATCATCGCCACAGGAATAAACTTTATAATCGGTTTGTTACAAACTGCATTATTAGCGCGATTGCTTGAAAAAACGGAGTTTGCATGGATTGCTATCGCTGCTGTATTTATTAATATCGGTACGCAAATACAAAATACAGGCATTAACACTGCCCTTATTCAACGCCCAGAAAATACGCACGCTCAACTTTCTTCACTTTACTGGCTCAATCAAATGATTGGTGTCGTGCTGCTTTTGCTGGGATTCACCTTCGCTTGGCTCATTGGAAATTGGTATCAAAGTACAAGTCTAACTAATATTTTTGTACTCTACAGCTTTATTTTTATTGTAAATGGATTAGGCGTACAATATAAAGCTATTTTGCAAAAGAATTTTCGTTTTCAGGAGATGGCAGTAATAGAAACGATTGCTACGTTAGGTGGCTTTATCGTTGCACTTTGGTTGGCTTGGCAAGGTTGGGGCGCGGCTTCACTTATAATAAGTTATTTAGTGCGCTCTATAATAGAAACCATCGGTTCGTTATATATTGGCAAGCGCATTTTCATGCCTACTTGGTATTTTCAATGGAAAGATGTAAAAATATACGGTAATTTCAGTGCAATACTTACATTGGAGCGGCTCGTGACGCATTTTGTTTCTCAATTGGATATTTTATTAATCAGTAAATGGTTGGGCATGGAAGCTGCGGGTGTATATGATGTTTTCAAACGAGTGCTGATGCGTCCTTCGGTTTTACTAAATATTTCAATGGAACGAGTGTTGCTGCCTGTTTTATCGAAATTACAATACAATAAGGAACAATTAGGGAAGACGTATTTCAACTTGCTTAATCTCTCCCTTTCTATTCATTTACCTATTTATTTATTGGCTATTATACTGGCACCTTGGCTGGTAGAGTGGTATTTTGGAGTATCATGGAATATTTATACCCCTGTTTTCCAATGGATGTGCGGCTTGGTTCTTGTTTTTGCCTTATTCAATCCCGTAGAAAGTCTATTACTTGCCATCGGAAGGATACAAATTCAGCTATTTTTATATTTAATAATGGCACCTTTGTTGACCATTTTCATTTATGTCAGCAGTCAATATGGATTGGCGAAAACCATAGCTTTTATAATAGTTATTCAATTAATAATTGCAGTAATCGCTTACTTACTTATTTTAAAAAAATACTCATTTGCTGAATCCATCGGCATAGCGACAAAACCTTTCTTACTATTAATAGCAAGTTCAGGCATTTCCTTTCCCATTTATTTATTCTCCGTTCCCTTAGCGGGGATTGTTTTTATAATTTTGTATCTTTATATGACTTATCGCTTTAATTATCAATCTGTTTCTCTTTTGCGAACTTCTTTATAAATTATGCGCCTTCTTATTATAACCGTCCAATATTATCCTTCTCTAAATCCGAACGTATACCGTTGGTCAGCCATCGCTGAAAAATGGGCGCAACAAGGGCACGATATACACCTACTTTGTACTCGACATAGCGCAGCGGAGGAAGAGGAAGTCCGAAACGGCGTACACATCCACCGGGCAGGACACGCTACCTTGCTCGATTGGGCGTATAATTTGATGAATATTCGGGAACGCCGGGGCGAAGTACAAAGTAGCAATTCTAAAAAAAGTTGGAGTAGACAAGTGCTGGAAAAACTGGTAGACTGGACGTGGCGCACGTTTTATTGGCCCGATGGAAGTTGTATTTGGTATATGCCTGCCAAAAGACGAGCATTGTTATTACATAAAAAACATCAATTTGATGCAATAATAAGTGTTTCATTACCATTTACAGCAAATTTGATAGCAGCGGCTTTAAAAAAGCGATTTCCAACCGTGCAATGGCTCCTAGATATTGAAGATCCATTCTCATTTTCAATGGAATTTTGGGTGAATAATGTTTGGCTTTACAAACAACTTAATTTTCGGGCGGAAGCGCGTTTATTGCAATTAGCAGACAATATAAGCGTAACCGTGCCAAGTGCAAAAGCTTATTATCAAAATTATTTTCCAACATTGCATTTAAATAATAAAATAAGGGTCATTCCGCCTTTGTTGAATACAGACGTTAAAATCGAAGATCAATCTATTACTTTCTCAAATGATGAATTACACATCGCTTATTTCGGCACATTTTACGAGCGGGTTCGCACACCGGATGCTTTATTACAAATTTTAGCATTTTTTTTACAACAATTTCCAAATTATAAAGGTATCTTAAAAATCCATTTATTCGGCGCGATACCTGCGAAGGCGCTATCTGTTTTTGAACGCTATGCCACACTTAAAAATAATCTTGTTTTTCACGGATTGGTCTCGCGCGCTACTGTAATTGCGGTCATGCAACAAGTTGATTTTCTGTTAAATATAGGCAATACCACAGCGTATCATCTGCCCAGTAAAAGCGCGGAATATTTACAAAGCGGTAAGCCCATTCTTAATATTTGCCAACACCCAACGGATACCTTTAAAGATTTTATGAAAGATTATCCACTTATTTTAAATATAGAAATGCACGACGACTATTCACTTACCCAATTAGCAAACGAATTGGATAATTTTATTCGAGAAAATAAAGGAAAAACAGTATCGGAGATTGTTATAGAAAAATTAATCGCGCCTTATACGTTGGAAAAAATTGCGGCAAGTTATTTACAACTTTTGCGAAAACCGGAGAAAGAGTAAATATAATTGCTCTTTTGAAGATGTTTCTTTTAATTTTTGATATTTAACTTGAAGATTTTGATGTAATGATTGGTACAAATCAGGCTGCTCGATTAATTGTAAAATTCCTTCCCGAATACTGCTCAAAGTTGGTTCTACCCAAATGGCCTCCTCTGTTGTCAACTGCTCTCGCAACCCACCCACTTTCGTCACTACCATTGGAATCGTGGCGGCAATGCCAAGCGTGACCACACCCGATTGTGAAGCTTCCCGATATGGCAACACTAAAATATTATGTATGGCAAGTAATTGTTCTATTTCAGTGTCACTCAGCCAGCGTTTTATGGTTTGAATCGGAAAGTCAGTCACAGGAATTCCAGGTTCATACATCGGCATACCAGCGATGGTCAACTTCGCAATTTGCTCATTTTTAAAATCTTTTAAAGCTTCTAATAATAAATCTATGCCTTTATAACGGGCAATTCTACCGAGAAATAAAATGGAAGGACGAGTGGTATGTTTGCGAATACTATTTTTTTGTGTAATAGATAAAAGCGGATGTGTAACAACGATTGTTCTTTGTTGCAATGTTAATGATAATTGGCTTTTTACAAATGCACTTAATACAATAATTTGATGTGCTAAAGGCAATGCCATTTTTTGAAAAAAAGCCTGTCCAAATTGCCATTCTCCTAAGTGAAATACTGCATCATGTACCGTCAAAAAAGTTTTCGCACCCCACCATTTTGCAAACCAAAGCAATGCTGGATTCCAATGATGAAACATCGGAAAATAAATAATTTGATACCCTTTTTTTATATCCTGCCGCATTTTCCAAAGCAAAACGGGCAACGAAAAGAGCGTACGCCACAAAAATTCAATCGAGTTGCGGAATGTGGGGACTAAAACAGACGTGGATAAAAGCGGTTCTTCACAAAAACGCGAAGCATAAATCTTTAATTCAATGGGCGAATGCTGTAAATCTTTACACATTTCATTGGCGTAAGCAATACAGCCTCGGCGCGCCAGCATAAAAACCAATATTTTGACTTTAGGGGTTGGCATTAAGTAAGTAAGCAGTTTTCAGTGGGCAGTTGGTAGTCCATTGGCAGTCAATATGCTAGTAATGTTTATTTAAATGCTGCATAATAATTCACAAATTATACCAAAATAAAGTTGAAACGGCGTAATTGTAAAAAGAATGTAGCGCAAGTAATAAGGAACTGCCAACTGCTTACAGCCAACTGCCAACTTATCTAATTAATATTTGCCTTTGTACTATTATTTTGGTTGGAATTCAGCGCAGTCGGCAAGTTTTTCCTTCCCAACGCTTCCACTTGCAAGGCTGCTTTTTCTTCCATCAGGCGTACATTCGTACCCATCGCTTCGTATACCACCGCCAAAATGCGCGACCGAACCCCTAATTTATTAATCCGAAAATTATCTTTTGACGGATACGTCCGATTCGATAAAAAGACATACACCACATCATTCACGGGGTCTACCCAAGTGCAAGTGCCAGTGAAACCAATGTGCCCGTAGGTACGACCTGAAGCGTTGGGCGAACCCATACGCATATTCGGGTTGGCTTTCAGTAGGTCAAATCCAATGCCCGTGCGGGTGCTGGTCGGTTCGCGGCGCGTAAAGGTTTGTACCGTAGTTGTATCCAAAAGGCGCTCCTGCTCGCCGCCATACGTGCCTTCATTCAACAACAATTGCATAATAGCCGCCAAATCACTCGCACTTGCAAACAAACCTGCGTGTCCACTCACGCCACCGAGCATCCCTGCCCCCATGTCATGCACGTAGCCGCGCACCCGTTGGTTGCGAAAGTAGCGGTCTTCCTCGGTCGGTGCCATCTGCGTGAGCGGAAATTCTTTCCAAGGATTATACGTAATACTTTGCAAACCCATCGGTTGATAAAATTCAGTAGCTACATAATTATCTAATGTTTTGCCACTTACATTTAGCACGACTTTACTTAGTAAATAAAAACCTAAATCACTATACCGATAATTATTATTGCTGCGCAGTTTCGAGTTTCGGATTTGCGCCCACATCGTGTTTACATAATCGGCTCGCAGGAAGAGTTTCTCCGTCACTGGAACGCTGAATTTCGCGTCCGGTTTGGTACGGTAGAATGCAGGCGAAGGACGCACGGGCGAACGCCGACGCGGTTTTACAACGGTTTTGTTATAAAATGGAATCCAGCCAAGCAGTCCGGCGCGGTGCGTCATCACTTGTCGAATGGTGAGCGAAGCCTTATTGCTACCTCGCAATTCCGGCACATAATGTCCCAGTGTTTGGTCGAGTTCAATTTTGCCTTCGTCGTATAATTTCATAATGGCAAGCGTGGTCGCACCAATTTTGGTGACAGAAGCCAAATCGTATAAATCGTCTGTTTTCACTGGTTGATTGCCTGTGTACGTATGACTACCAAACGCTTTTTCGTATATAATTTGTCCGTTTTTTGCAACTAAAACGACCATGCCTGGCGTAGCTCTTGCCATAATCGCTTGTTTTGCAATGGTATCAATTTTAGCCAAGGTCTCAGAATTTAAACCCACATTTTCAGGAATATTATAACCCAAACGCGATGCTTTTTCAATTGTAACTCCTTGATTGTAAATACTTTTTGCGGAAACGGTCACCGGTAATTTACCCTTTACAGGAATACCACCAAATAACGCCTGCGCTGCCACATCCTGCGCAATTGCATCTTCTTCATACGCTTGTAAAACCGAATTCACATTATCAAAATATTGCAGACTATAAGGCGTTCCAAACACGACCAGCACCACTTTTGTCTGCTTCCGCAAATTCTCAATAAAATCTTTCGTGCTTTGGGTAATGCCAAAACCCTTGCTCGCCGAGCCATTCATATCATGCAAACTCACAATGACCACGTCTTTATTTTTCAACTGGCTGATGAATCCTGCTGGAATATCTTTCGGCGTTTGCAAATGTGTGATTTTGGCATATTTTTCTAATCGCGTTTGAAAAGGCGTTTTTGCCGTTGCACCGATACTGACAGAAGCAATATTCATTTTGGAAAGATTGCCAAACGGCAACAATTTACTCTCTTGACGCACCAGCGTGATGGCATTTTCGTATAAATTTCGCTTCAATAAAGTCGCTTCTTTGCTATTCACATCGCGGCGTACACTGTCCACCGGAATTTGGGTGTAGCTCGTCAAACCCAAGCTGTACTTGGTTGCCAGCACTTTTTTGATACTCGCTTCTACTTGCGCTTTGTTCAGCCGACCGTCCGCCATGTATTTTTTAATTTCCCGTATAGATGCCTCCATATTTTCCGGCAACACCAGCATATCATTGCCCGCTACGAGCGCTTCGGCTTCCACTTGTCCATTCCCAAAATGCTTGGTCACGCCCTTCATTTCCAGTGCATCGGTGAAAACCAAACCGGTAAAACCCATTTTTTCTTTCAACAAAGTTGTAATTGTATTGCGCGAAAGCGACGTTGGACGATTCTCACGCGAGTCGAGCGCAGGCACTTGTAGGTGCGCAACCATGACACTTCCCACGCCACTTTCAGCCAAGATTCTAAACGGGTATAATTCTATACTATCCAAACGCGCCATATCATGATTGATAATGGGCAAATCAAAGTGAGAATCTACATCGGTATCGCCGTGACCGGGGAAGTGTTTGGCGCAAGCCAGCACGCCGTTGTCCTGCATTCCTTTCATATATTCAAGCGACTTTTCGGCTACGTTTTTGCGGTCTTCGCCGAATGAACGCGTATGAATCACCGGGTTTTTAGCATTGTTATTTACATCCACATCCGGCGCAAAATTCACATTTACCCCAATACGCTTGAGTTGGCGGGCGATTTCTGCACCCATACTGTAAATTAACTTATTATCCTGCACTGCGCCAAGCGTCAATTGTCTTGGAAAACTAATCGTACTTTCTTTCATGCGCATACCCAAACCCCATTCTCCGTCAATGGCAATCATCAGCGGAATTTTACTCAAAGTTTGATATCGATTGGTGAGTTCTAATTGCTTTTCTGGCGTGCCTTGAAAGAAACACAAACTGCCGACATGATACGTTTTAATCAAATTCTCGACCTGCGCGATATGGTCGGCACCCTTATCGGAATGCGCGCGAATCATGAATAATTGCCCCAGCCGTTCGTTCTCACTTAGCGTTTGATATACCGAATCCGCCCAGCTTTCCGCAGCCGTCATCGGACCCTTTGGGCGTTCCTGTGGGATGCACTCCTGCGTACCAAAAATGAAGAGAATGCCGAGCAATACAAAGAGCAAAGTTTTGCTCCAGTTATTCACGGAGGCTCCAGTCGTCTGTTTCATGATTCATTTCTTTTTTGAGACTTTAGATATTAGACGTTAGATTATAATAAAGTAACTTTATTTTTTTGTTAAAAAAAGTATAATGTTACCCTCTGTAATCTATTGTCTAAAGTCTATCATCTATTGTCTATTTCGTTTCTGTACAATTTCCGGGTCTATCAGCACCGCTTTTTGAATATACTCATTTCCTTTTATCGGATTGCCGGCGTTGTGATAAGCGGTTCCTAAATCATACCACGCGCCTGCATTCATTGGTTGTAATTGTGTTCCTTTTTCAAAATATTCAACTGCTTTTGGCGCATTTTCACCGATTCCATAAGCCACTCCTAACAATCTCAAGGTCTCATAATCACCGGGCTTAAAGTTATTGGCTTGTTCTAAATATTGAATGGCTTTTACTAAATCGCCCTGCTTTTCGCCGTAGAATTGTCCCGCTTGCTGATATGTAATTGCCAAGTTGTTAAACGCTTCTTCATAATTTTGGTCTAATTGTAATGCTTTTTGATAAGCGACAATAGACGAATCATATTGCTGCAAATAATTGTAACAATTGCCCAAAAGCAAGTAAGCGTTTTTGTAGTTTGGATGGATTTTAGTAGCCGCTCTCAGATGCCCGGCAGCCTCGTTCAGCATACTTTGACGGCGTTGCTCGTTCTTTTCGTTGACCGATTGAGCAATCAATTCGCCGCCGACCGCATTGCGTAACTTGGCGCTATTGAGCGATGTTTTGATGTCGGTTGTAAAAAGGGTGTAATTGCTTTCCCAAGCTCGATTTCGAATAATTGTTGTGACACTAAAGAACGTTGAAAGTAATAATAATACGCCAAAAGCCGGATACAATTGTTTAAACGTCGTTAATTTTTTACTAAAAAAGAATCGTTGCAGCAAAACCGCGATTGCCAAGCAAAATCCAACCGACGGCATGAATAGCAAGCGCTCCGCCATATTCGTTCCTACCGGAAAAACGATGTTGGAGACAATTGAAAGCGTTAATATATAAAACAAAATACTATAACTAATCGGGTCTTTTTTGCGAAAGCCAACAATCGCATAAATAATTAATCCAATGTATAAAGCCAAACTTCCCAGCGCACGACAGTCACCGAAATTCAAAATGCCAATGTGACGCGGATAATAGTCGTGCGTGAGCGGATATGGAAAGACGAGTAATTGCAAATATTTTCCAAGTGTAAAAAAAACAGTTGCAAATCTTTCAGCAGGTGTAAATGGAACATATCCATTGTCTTGCAATTTTATAAACGGATTATTCATCAACTCCATCGGCGGTTCTCCCGAATTAAAACCGATGACAGAAGTACGAATTATAAGAAACAAAACGGTTGCAATTATAAATGGAAGTGTCTGAATAGCGATTTGGCTAACTTTTGCTTTTGTAAAAAAATAATACGTGAGCGGCGCGATTGCTACAAACGTAATCGCATTTTCTTTAGACAATAAAGCGAGGAAAAACAAGGCTCCGGCTATAATATTCAACCCAACTTTCTGATTTGAAAACGCTTTTATAGAAAAATATAACGCCGCTAAACTTCCCAACAACGCCACAATCTCATCTCTCCCTTTAATATTCGCAACTGCCTCGGTATGAATGGGATGCGTGATAAATAACAAGCTCGCCGCCAATGCGATAAAGTACGCTTCAACCGAATTTTCTTTCCGTTTCAATAATTGCAGCAACAGCCAGTACAACACAAAACCCGTCAACCCATACAACAACGCATTTATCAAATGCCCGATAAACGGATTCTTTCCAAATAACTGATATTCAATAGCAAACATCACCAATGTCAACGGACGATAGCGTCCACCCGCTACCAAATTTGCTTTACCAGCTTCTTTGAAAAACCCATAAAAAGTATCATATTTTAAAATACCTGGAATGCCTGCAGCGCCTTTGGTAGTAAACATATTATCGGTGATGACAATTGCATCGTCCTGCGTATAATCATGCGAAAATGTGTTGGCGTACAGCAAAAATCCCAAAGTAAAAATCAGCCATGCTTGCAACCGCGCATTGGTCAGCCAAGTAGGCATATTGGTCGCTAAAGCGGCTATCGGCGCGGGTTTTGCTGGTAGCGGTACTGCTTTAGCGGGTTGCTTTTTCGGCTTTGGCTTCGACATGAATCGTTATATTCGTTTTGTAGCGACAAAATATTCATTTTTTTGAAAAAAAAGTATTGTTTCTACAAAAGTCGCTCACCCATCCATCGAAGAGCAGGATAACGCAATCCAGCAGATTTACAAAATATTTTAAAAGGTCAACCCTTCCACACGGCAGCTTTGCCATGCAAAAGGGCTGTTTCAAACTTTGTATGAGTAGGAGCTAGCAGTCGCCAATCAATTGACAACCTATTTTTTAAAATACTGCATTACGTTATTTTCCCACTGGGACTCCTTTGGAGTAACCCTATTTTGGTATTATCTCAATTTTGATTTAAATCGGGAACTGCTTATTGCGGAATGCATCCACAAATAATTGGTGGTCTTCGCGCACCTGCTGTCCGTAACGCTCGCCAAAATCGGCGATGTAATTGACAAACTCCGTCTCCCGACTGTTTAGTACGTCATGAATCGCTTCTTCCACCGAAAATGGAATCACTTCCTGGTCACTGTCTTCATCCGAAACACAATGGATTTTCGCAACCGCCTGTCCAAAATAGGTCACCACCTCGATAATTTCATCAAAACGGTTGATATCCGACCAATCCATGTCGGCGAAATACGGGGATAATTCCGTGCAAAATCTGCCCTCGCCTTCGTAGCTTGACCAGCCCAACCAAGGGTCAGTGTGCGCCTGCAAAGCCCGTTGCGACAGCACCGTACGGTGTCCGTTGTGTAAAAAGTAATTTTCTACGGGGTATGGTACGTAGCGCGTAGGCGCAGCCTCCTGTGACTGCTTCATTATTACCAGAATATCATTTTCCAGTGCTTCGGTATCACCTTCGAGCAAGAAAGTAAACTGGGGTAAACCAGCGCTGCCGATGCCCATACCCCGCTTGGTTACTACGTCTTTGATGTGGTAATTTTTCTGATTCTGCTTTTTGCGCGTGGGAATGGTAGTCAGGTACTGCTGGAATGCCGCTTGGGCTTTTTTGAGGGTCGCCTCATCCACCGGAATCGAATTTTTATCATGGCGCAAGCGGCGGTCGCCGTCCGCGATTTCCGTATCAAATTCCAATAAATTGACACGGGTAAGTAGGCGGGCTTTTTGTAAAATATGGAGTAATTTTCCTTTAGTAGTGCGAAGATTCAGGGAAAATTCGCGCGATTCTGGGCGATGAATAAACTCCGAAACTTGTCGAACATAACTCAGTGTCATCGTTTCAATAATTTCACGAATTTCTGCGTCGCTCAGGGCTTTCTCGTAGCCGATGAGCGCCATACTTGCCGCGAGGCGCTTTATATCCCAAGTAAAAGGAGCTGGATAAGCTTCATCAAAATCGTTGACATCGAACACCAGAATGCCATCAGCGTTCATATACGTCCCAAAATTTTGCGCGTGGAGGTCGCCCTGAATCCAAACTTTTCCTGTTTTCTCGTTGATGAAAGGGTCTTCTTCCTTATGAATATCACGATAAAACAGTGCCGCACTGCCGCGATAAAAAGCAAAAGGTGAGCTTGCCATTTTGCGAAATTTGCCGCGCCACGCATCCGCATCAAGCGCGATAAGGTGGCTGTAATGGTCGAGGAACACGTTGACGATAGCCTGCTGGCGTTCCGTTGCTACTTGGTAATTCATGTTATAATGGCTTATTTTTGAATAATTTACTGTGGAAATTTGTTTTCAACTTGGCTTCGTCTTTTGCACACGCTAAATTAGTGAAATTTTTAATGTAAATAATATTCGATCTTACTTTCTACAAAAAAAACTATTAAAGAATAGCCGCAAGAAAAAACAAAGTAAATTGAGTAAGTAGGTGCGTGAAAAAATAGAGCTATTCTCTTGTCTAAAATACGATTTTGAGTTCCCATTCAAAATTCCAATCTTTGTTTTTCACAGCTTTAGATTTGCTTTCTGTAACTTAATCCTTTCATAATGAAAAAAACTTTATTCCTCCTCGTTCTGGCGGCACTCCTCGGTACTTTTACGATCGTGCAGGCGCAGGATAACGAGCAACTGGCAGCACCCGTCACTCGAACGTTTGTGTTGAAAAATGCCAACATTGTACAAAAACCCGGTCAGGTGATTCAGTCGGGTATGATACTCGTGAAAGACGGCTTGATACAAGAAGTAGGCAAAACGGTGACGATTCCTGCCAACGCACAAGTCATCGACGCCGATTCGATGTACATCTACGCTGGATTTATTGATGGCTTGTCGAATACCGGCATTCCTCGACCTGAAACGCCCGCCACGCAGGGACAAGGTCAGGGGCGCGGTCAGCAACAACGCCCAACTTATGACACCGGAAACCCGCCCAATGATGTAGCCGGAATCCAGCCAGAAGTGCAAGTAAAAAATGTATTAAACGCGAAAGACAAAGCGATTGAAGAAATGCGCAAGCTCGGTTTCACTATCTCACACGTGGTACCGCGCGGCAATATGCTTCCGGGAAACGGTGCAATCGTGCTTTTGAGCGGCGACTCACCTGATAAAATGGTGATAAGAGAACAAACGTCTTTCTTTAGCCAACTCAATGGGGCGCAGCGTGCTTACCCTTCTACGGTCATTGCAGTAATGTCTAAATTTCGGGAATTATACAAGCGCGCAGAACAGGCGAAAACACATGAAGCATCATACAAATCCAATCCGGCAGGCATGGCTCGACCGAATTATGACCGTACTTTACAAGCATTCTACCCTGTGATTGACAAAAAAGAGCCGGTTTTCTTCGCTGCGCCGGATATGAAGTCCATTTATCGGGTTTTTACCTTGCAAAATGATTTGAAATTTCCACTCGTACTCACGGACGTGAAGCAAGGCTGGTATTTGGCGGATAAAATTAAAGCCGCAAATGTGCCGGTTTTATTGAGCTTGGATTTGCCAAAAGAAAAGAAAAAAGACGGTAAAAAGAAAGATGCAAAGGAAATGTCCATTACCGAAAAGGAAATGGAAACGCTCGAAAAACGCCGCGCCGAAGAAATGAAATTACACATCATGCAAGCCGGTGCATTTGAGAAAAAAGGCATTGAATTTGGTTTCTCCGCTTTGAGTGTAAAAACAGCGGACATCAAAGAGAACTTGCGTAAAATGGTGCAAAACGGTTTGAGTGAAAATACTGCTCTCGCAGCTTTGACCACCACACCTGCAAAAATGCTCGGAATTGCTAACATTGCCGGTACCGTAGAAAAAGGAAAGTTGGCAAATTTAGTCGTCACGGACAAACCCTATTTTGCAGAAAAATCGAACGTGCGCTATGTTTTCGTGGATGGCACGATGTATCAATACGACGCGCCGCCTGCTAAGCCGGCAACAAAAGATTCCAATGCGGTAGCCGCAAAAATAACGGGCAAATGGAGCTACACGATGGACACGCCGGGTTCGGCTTCCTCCGGCACTTTAGAATTAAAAGACGAGGCGGGTACGATTTCCGGCACGATTTCCAATCCACAAACTGGACAGACCGACGCTGTTTCGAGTGCTTTATTGAGTGGCAATCAATTGGTTTTTTCAGTGAGTTACAATATGGGTGGTCGCTCCATCAAGGTAGAATTTGACTTGCAAGTAGCCGGAGATTCGTTTGAAGGCACTGCGAATGTTGGGCAATTTGGTACGTTTAAAGTGGAAGGCGAACGTACGCCGGAAAGATAATTTGGAGGTTTGGAAGTTTGAAGTTATGCTCGCTCTGCGTTCTCTGCGAAAACCTTTGCGCCCTCTGCGGTTAAAAAAAATGCCAGTAGGGAAATTTTAAAATTTAAAAACATTCAACAATGAAAAAAATATTTTTTCTCACTATAACACTCTTCACCGCCCTCGCTACTTTCGCGCAAGTGAAGACGGGCGATATGCTCATCAAAAATGGGACGGTGCTCACCATTACAAAAGGTACATTAGAAAATACCGATGTCTTGATTGAAAAAGGAAAAATCAAGCAAGTGGGCAAAAATCTTTCGGCTCCTGCGGGCGTACAAGTGGTGGATGCAACGGGTTTGTTTGTAATGCCCGGTATCATTGACGCGCACTCGCACATCGCCATTGATGCGGTGAATGAAGGAACCAATCCTGTGACACCAGAAGTATTCACCGGCGATGCGATTGATCCATTAGATATTTCCGTTTATCGGGCGTTGGCGGGTGGCTGCACCAGTTCTCACGCCATGCATGGCTCTGCCAATGCCATTGGCGGACAGTGCGAAACCATCAAACACCGCTGGGGTACGATGAATCCGGAGGATTATAGAATGGCAGATGCACCACGCACCATCAAGTTTGCTTTGGGTGAAAACCCGATGCGCTCGCACGGAGAAGGCAGAGGCGTACAGCCGCGCACCCGTATGGGCGTAGAGTTTGTGATTCGCAAAGCATTCAACGACGGCAAGCGCTATATGGAAGTTTGGGACCGCTACAATAAAGAAAAAACTGCGAATCCAAATGCCGTTGCACCGCAATACGACCGCCGAGCCGAAACGATGGCAGATATTTTAAAAGGCAATATTATCATACATTGCCACTCTTATCGGGCAGATGAAATTTATATGTTGTTGAATGTGTTGAAAGATTTTGGCATCAAAAAAGTTGTTTTTCAGCACGTCAATGAAGGTTTTAAAGTGGCTCCAGAATTAGCAGCGTTTGGCGCAGGTGCATCCGTTTTTGCAGATTGGTGGGCGTATAAATTTGAAGTGTACTATTCTACTGCCTACAATGCAGCGATTCTGGTGAAAAATGGCGTTGTCACTTCTATCAATTCCGACTCCGGCGATTACATCCGACATTTATATCACCAAGCAGCGAAAACGCAACACTACGGCGGCTTAACAGATGACGAAGCGCTCTCCCTCATCACCATCAATCCAGCGAAACAATTGGGTGTAGATAGCAAACTCGGTTCCATCGAAGTAGGTAAAGAGGCAGATATTGCCATTTTCAAAAACCATCCGCTTTCCATCTACAGCGTTCCACAAAAAACGATTGTAGACGGCGTCATCTATTTCGATATTGCAAAAGACATGGACGATATGCGCGTGGATGTGAATCCTGAAGAAGCTTTCCCAGCTTTCTATATGGAAGACAAACACAATATGGAAGACCGTTGTATGCAAGGGATGTGGGAGTTGCTGTTCGGCTCTTATTCTGAAAAGGAGTGACATAAAGAAATGAAAGAATGAATAATGAAAGAATGAAAAAGCAACAGCAAAGACAATTAGAACACAGTAATCCTCTATGGTTAAAAAGATGTAACAAGGGCTTTGCGCGCTCTGCGAAAAATCTCTGCGTTCTCTGCGGTTAAAAAAATGCGAGAAGAGAATCCATCCATTTAATTGTTTAAAAATATATCATGAAATATAAAATAAAACTCTATTTTATAATATTCTTTTTGGGAATTATAATGTTGCCCCTGAGTGCGCAAATTCCTGGCAAGGCAGAAAAAGGTACGTTTGCATTTACCAATGCCACCATCGAAACGGTGACCAAAGGCAGTGTAAAAGGCACGCTCATCGTACAAGATGGTAAGATCACGGCGCTTGGCGCGAATGTAGCCGTACCTGCTGGTGCAAAAACGATTGATTGCAATGGCTTATTTTTGTATCCGGGTATGATAGACGCTGGAAATACGCTGGGTATGGTAGAAGTAAGCTCCGTTTCGCTCACGGTGGATTTTGATGAAATCGGTGAACTCACGCCCCAAATGCAAGCACTCACGGCAGTCAATCCAAATGCAACGGCGATTCCTGTCACGCGCGTGAACGGCGTTACCACTTCGCTGGCAATTCCACAAAGCGGCTTATTTCCTGGCACGGCAGCATTGATTAATTTAGTGGGCTACACGCCAGACCAAATGTACGCAGGTTTTAAAGGCGTTGTTTTAAATTTTCCAGCCGTGCGGCGTCGTCCATTTGGAGACACCCGTTCAGAAGAAGATTTGAAAAAAGAAGAGGATAAATTGCTCAAACAACTCAACGACGTTTGGACACAAGCAACGCTTTACAATAAAATTGACTCTGCCGGTCGTACCAATAGTGCCAATCCAAAACCAGATTACAACCCGGAAATGGCAGCATTAGCGCCTGTTGCAAAAGGGGACGCGACGCTTCTGGTAGAAGTAAATCGCTACAACGATATTGAATCAGCTATCAAATGGGTGCAAGACCGCAAAATCAAAAAAGTAATCTTCACAGGTGTGGCAGAAGGCTGGCGCGTGGCAGATAAATTGGCGAAAGCAAATATTCCAGTGATTGCCGGTCCAGTTATCGCCATTCCAACCCGCAATTCTGACCGTTATGACAAAGCATACGCCAATCCGGGTTTGTTGAAAAAAGCAGGCGTAAAAGTTGCCATCCGTACTAATGATTCTGAAAACGTGCGCAATTTGCCGTACCATGCAGGTTTCGCTGCGGCGTATGGCATGAGCAAAGAAGACGCGTTGAAAGCGATTACGATTGTACCGGCGGAAATTCTTGGCGTGGCGGATAAACTCGGCTCGCTCGAAATAGGCAAAACGGCAAACATTATTGTGACTACCGGCGACCCAATGGAGACGAAAACGCAGATTATGCAAGTGTTTATTGATGGCTGGCAGGTACCGATGGACAGTCGTCATATTCAATTGTATAAAGAATTTTTGAATCGGCAGCCGGGCGTGCAAAAGTAAGGATGATAGATGTGCCGCATTTTCAAAGTGTGGCACATCTTTAGCAACAAGAAAAGTGCAAAGAATTAAAAATACTCTTTGCACTTTCTGTTTTTTAATTTCCTGGCGTATTGTGGAAATATTAGAAAAACTATTAGCTTTGAATAGCCGTTTTATTATAAAAAAGGTAGCATGATTTATCACGAGCGTATTGAAATCAACCCTGAAATTCGTTTTGGTAAGCCTTGTATAAAGGATACGCGGATTACAGTTTATGATATATTGAGTTGGTTGTCCGTCAAAATGACTACCAATGAGATAATAGAAGATTTTCCAGAACTTACCGAATCCGATATTATAGCTTGCTTGGTATATGCGGCAGATAAGGAACGTAAATTAAAAATAGTAGTATGAACCTACTTTTTGACCAAAACATTTCCTATCGCATTCTTAAAAAATTAGAAAAGGAATTTCCCAACAGCTTGCACATAAGTCGTATCGGACTAAAAGTTCCAGCAAAAGATAAAGAAATTTGGGAATATGCCCAAAAAAATCAAATTCCCATCGTCACTTTTGATGAAGATTTTGTAGAATTACTGACGTTATATGGTGCTCCGCCAAAGGTAATTTGGCTGCGTTTTGGCAATCAGCAAACTGAGGTTATTGTCGAAAAATTGAAAAGACATTACTTAGATGTTGAAGAGTTATATTAACACCCTGAAATAGATTTGCTGGAAATTTATTAGCCTTTTTACTCAAAAACACGATAACACCATAATACAAAAACCCAATATAACGCCATGTTCAAAATAGATATGCACACCCATATTATTCCATCCAAACTGCCGCGCTGGGCGGAAAAATTTCGCTATGAAGGCTTTATTCATCTCGAACATTTTCAACCCGGGCGTGCGCGTATGATGCGTGGCGAAACGATTTTTAGAGAAATTTCTTCTAACACTTGGGATTCTCGTGAACGGATTGAAGAGTATGCGCAACACGGCGCGCAGGTACAAGTGGTGAGTACCATTCCGGTGTTGTTCGCTTACTGGGCAAAGCCAAAAGACGCAGCTGATATTTCCATGTTTTTGAATGACCACATCGCGCAATTAGTGAGCGATTATCCGAAAAATTATATTGGTCTGGGTACGCTGCCAATGCAAGATACGGACTTGGCAATCAAGGAATTAGAGCGTTGTAAAAAAATTGGTTTGGCGGGTGTACAAATCGGTACGAATATCAATGACGAGAATCTGAGCGACCCTAAGTTTTACCCTATTTTTGAATGTTGCCAACAGCTTGATATGGCAATATTTGTACATCCTTGGAATATGCTGGGCGTACATTCGATAGAAAAATACTGGCTGCCGTGGCTCGTCGGGATGCCGGCAGAGACTTCCCGCGCGATTTGTTCCATGATTTTTAGTGGTATTTTTGAAAGATTGACCACCCTCCGAGTTTGTTTCGCACACGCAGGTGGCTCGTTTTTGGGTACGTTTGGACGCATTGAACACGGTTTTAACGCGCGTCCTGACTTGGTAGCAGTAGACAATCCCATCAATCCACGTCAATATCTCGGCAAGTTTTGGGTGGACAGCATCACGCACGACGCGGACTTGCTGCGTTTTGTAATGGACATGGTCGGTGCCGATAAAATTACGCTCGGTTCTGATTATCCGTTTCCACTGGGCGACCTCGAAATTGGGGCTTTTATAGAAGCAATGGATTTGCCAAACGAAATCAAAGAAGATATTTTTGCTAATAATGCTTTAACGTGGCTGGGGTTAGAAAAAGAAAAGTTTTTATAAAATGCCGATTTTTATTTACTTACTCGCGTTACGCACTACACTGCAAGCTATGGGTAATAGAACACGGATTTTTTCTATAATAACTGACGTTACGTATGTGCTGATAGAATACTGGGCGGATGTGCATAGATTATTAGATACTTGGCATTAACTAAATGGACAATTTATAATAAAATTGATAGTTATTCAATAAACTGACAATCAAAAACTTAAATTGTTTTTGTTTATGATTGAATTTTAGTTGATTATTTAAAAAATCCGTGTACACCCGTTGCATCCGTGTAAATCCGTGTTCTATCACGTAACATCCATTACTTAAAGCTTTTCGCAAACCCCGCAAATACAAACACATTATCAATTCCCAGATTCGGTTCTTGCAAGCCAGCATTGGAAATATGGCGATACCGAAATCGAAGTTGTAATTGTGCATTGCCTTTCGGCAGTGCCTGACTGAGTGCCATCTCAAAATTATCAGAAAAAATAAAGCCCCGCGCCTGATGTCTGGTCACGACGGTGATGTAATGTGGACCTGAACCAATAGAGGTTTCAAACAAACTCCCTAACCAAAGCGATGTGCGATATTCAAAACCTAAATTACCGCCAAATTCATAATCTCTTCGGCGAAATTCTCTCACGGAAACGGCTACCAACTGTGATTCTACATACACCGAAAAACCATTGCCGCGCTGCTTAGAAAGTTGAAAAACGGTGCTTCTGCCAATCAGTATAATTGGATTATAAACTCCACCGTCTAATAGATTTTCATTCCAAACGCCATAGCCAATACCAACGGTCGGAAGGAATTTGCGAAAAGCAGATTCTTGTGCCACGAGTACGTTACTGCTCCAAAACAATGCCGATAGTAGTAAAAAATGTTTCATTTCATAAAATAGTTAGTGCGTTCATTTGTAAAATTGGGTCAGGCATAGCAAAGGAGTGATGAGCCTTACATGGACGAATGCCACGCAAGGAAAAACACAGACTTTTGCGCCTGCCAATTGTCAGTCTTGATTTAAATCCGCATTTTATTGCCCGAAATGGTGTAAAGGTTTGGTCTCCAACATTTTCTGAAAAGAAGAATACTGTGTTATAACTTCGAAGTATTATAAATAGAACAGCTTATAAGAGAGATGGTTGAAAAGAAGCCATGTTCTTATTTGATAATACAAGTTGAACTTTCGTTGAATAGATTATATTTGTAAAATTGTAAAATATTGCATAATCTATAAAAATTAACTACCAGCAAAACATTAATACATGAGTCAGCCATTGAGATTATTTATTTCTTATGCCCGCAAAGATGTGGAGTATAAAGACGAATTTTTATTACACTTAAAGCCCTTGGTACGTAAAGGCGTTATAAAATCATGGCACGATGGCGACATTGTAGCAAGTGAAGAATGGGCAGATGAAATCAAGAAAAACTTGGAAACTTCGGATGTGCTGATTTTTTTAATTAGTCCGGCATTTATGGCATCCGATTATATAAACGTGAATGAAATCGGGAAAGCGATTGAACGGCATCAAAAAAAAGAGGTAACGATTGTCCCAATTTGGATAAAGCCAGTGGCCGATACAGATGAGTTTTTAGACAAATTTCAATCGCTACCAAAAGACCGTAAGCCCGTCTCTCAGTGGAGCGACCATGATGATGCATGGGTGGATGTGGTCACGCGTTTGAAAAAACTTTTTGAGAGAAAAACGAACGGTGCTGGCGATAGCTTGAATGAGCATAATGACAATCCTCCACAACATTCGAATCCACCAATCCACAATGAATCTACTTCCATAGAACAACAAGTCCGCAATTTCATCGGTAGAGGCAAAACCAAAGATGCTTTGGATAAACTGCTTGAATACACGGAAACCCTCGATTCCGACAAACACAGCGAATTGCTTCTTTTATCCGGCAGATGGAGCAGCATTGAGCGGCAGGAACGCCTCGGCTTAATGACTTACAGCGAGGTACAAATGGAGCGCAACCGCATCAACGCCTCATTGCTGGCAGTGCTGGAAGATATGGAGTGAGTTTAGAATGAAGACGCGACAGGTTTTCGAAAACCTGTCACGTCTTCATTCCTACCAAATAAAATACCCACCATGAAACCAAATTTTGACATCCACCTCGTCCTGCAACATATTGAAGAAGCAGTAAAGCCCTTTCCAAAAGCCGCCATGTTTGAGCTGTACGAACGCGGCTACACCAGTGTGTACGAACAACTCATCGCTTGCATCCTTTCCATTCGCACGTATGACGAAACCAGCTTGCCGCTTTCCGAAGCACTTTTCGCCATCGCCCGCACGCCCGAAGCCATTCATCAACTGCCTGACGAACAACTACTCCAAATCATCCGCCAAAGTACTTTCCCGGAGCAAAAAGTGCAAAATATCAAGCTCCTTACCGCCCAAATTCTAAATGATTATAATGGCGAAACCCCCGCCAATTATGACCAACTCACCGCTTTCAAAGGCGTAGGACCTAAGTGTGCCAATCTTGCGCTCGGCATTGCCACTGGACAAGCCTCTATCAGTGTGGATGTACACGTGCACCGCATCACCAACCGCTGGGGCTACCTAGCCACCAAACAACCCGAACAAACGATGAAAGTGCTGCAACAAACGCTGCCGAAAGAATATTGGATTACCATCAATCGGCTTTTAGTCCCTTTTGGAAAGCACATTTGCACGGGGACGTTGCCGAAGTGTTCGACGTGTCCGGTGTTGGAATTTTGTGAGCGGGTGGGAGCGGGGAAGTCGCGGTAAATACTGGAAATTTTATATATTTGTGTAAATAACCTCGTTATCCATGCAGCAAGAAACGGTGAATGTGTTTATCGCTTACTCTCGAAAAGACGAAGAAATCAAGGATAGATTGAAAACTGCTCTCAAAGTACTCCAAAGGGTGGGTTACATTGATTCAATTTGGGATGACAGTGCCATCGAAGCTGGTTCAGAATGGGAAAAAGCTATTCATAATCAATTGGATAGCGCAGATATTATTTTATTGTTGGTAAGTCACGATTTTTTAGCTTCGGACTATTGTTTTGGAACGGAAATGAGTAAGGCATTAAAAGCACATGAAGAAGAGAAATCTAAAGTTATTCCAATAATTGTTAGACATTGTAGTTGGGATATTACTGAACTAAAAAAATTACAAGCTCTACCGGATAACGGGAAACCAATCGTAGATAAGTGGGATACAGAGTCTATACCTTATCACCAAATCGAAAGAAGCTTGATGGCTATAGCAATGAACATTAAAAACAAGAAACATTTAATCAAACAGAAAGAGCAATTTGAATATTTTCTTCAAAAAGGAGAAGAAAACTATAGTGCAGGAATATGGAATGAAGCACTAGTATGGTATGATAAAGCCTTCAAAATACATGATGTTTCTTTTGAGCTTGAATATGAGCACATTGCAGGTTTAGTAGAACTATGCAAAAAACAGGTAAAGTTTAAAGAATTGATTGATCAAGCTAAGACAGCCTTTGAAAATAATGAAATTTTAGGTTCTTTTCACTTTGTAAAAGAAGCATTAGAAATTAACGTGTCATTTGAAGCAAAAGCCTTACTTGAGGAAACATCAAAAATCTTGTATGTAGATACCATAAAAAAAGCAGATGCGCAATTTTTAAATATGAATTGGAATGAAGCTCACAAAAGACATGAATCCGCGTTTAAATATATAAATGAAGCAAATTTAATTGAAGAAAGAAAAATTATAAGAAGAAGGGACTTCTCTTATCAAATGGTCTCTGTGCTTGAAAAGATTGAAAGAGGAAATGAACAGGCTAAAGAACAGATACGAGAATTATTAATAATAGCAAGAGGTTTTTGAACTAGTGGAGTAGGCATAATATTCATTTTATGAAAATCACCAAAATACAACAAATCATTCTCCCCATCCTGCAAAAGCACCACATTACCAAAGCGGGCATTTTCGGTTCTTTCGCAAAAGCAGAAGTAAATGAAGACAGCGATGTGGATATTTTGGTAGAATTGGGTACAGAAATCAGTCTGCTGGATTTTGTGGGCATCAAGTTAGAATTAGAGGATATGTTACAACGGGAGGTAGATTTGGTTGAATATCAATCCCTTAAACCAGCGCTGCGGGAGCAAATTTTGAACGAAGAAATCCGTATATATGGCCGAACAACGAAATATGATTGTATTTCTGGATGATATCTTGGACGGCATTAAAAAAATTGAGCAGTATCTGGATGACGTAAGCGAAGTGGAATTTGAACGAAATACGGAGAAGCAAGATGCTGTCATTAGAAGAATTGAAATCATAGGGGAAGCAGTAAAGAACTTGCCGATGGAATTGCGCGAGCAATATCCTGATATCCCTTAGCGGCAAATCGCTGGTATGCGCGACATGGTCATTCATCAATATTTCGGCGTGACGATTGCACTAGTGTGGCGTGTTGCTATTTCCGATCTTCCAAATTTGAAACCAAAAATAGCGCAAATCAAAGCCACCATTTCAAAACAGTAGAAATCTAATAAAAGTCATTTGCATTTCCACCCCTCAAGCCCTATCTTTGCACTCTTATCAGAATACAGAGTTGAGCAGTCGAACGTTAGATGGGAAAAGTCTGGCATCTAAAAATCTGGTATCTGGCATCTTTTTTTCAGGATAACCTGCAATTGTCTTTGAAAAACGAACCATATGAAATTACACAATCGAGTCAATAAAGACGAACTCAAGCAACGGCTGTTGCAAAGTGACGAGCCGCGTATCACGCTTTCTTTTTACAAATATCACCAACTGAAAGACCCCGAACGCTTTCGGAATGAGTTATTTGTGCTGCTGAATCAGTTGGATGTGTTCGGGCGCATCTATGTGGCGCGAGAGGGCATCAATGCTCAAATCTCGGTACCAGAAACCAATTTTGAGGCGTTTAAAACGAAACTCTATTCCATCCCTTTTCTTCAGGGCGTGCGCCTAAATATTGCCATTGATGACGATGGAAAGTCGTTTTACAAATTGACGGTAAAAGTGCGCGAAAAAATAGTAACCGATGGCTTGGATGATGAAACCTTTGACGTGACCAAGCGTGGTAAGCACCTCAACGCCAAGGAATTCAATGAACTCGCCGACCTGCCAGACACGATTATCGTGGATATGCGTAACCATTACGAAAGTGAAGTCGGCTATTTTGAAAATGCGATTCGACCAGATGTAGTAACTTTCCGCGATGCGCTGCCCTTGGTAGAGGAAATGTTGCAAAACGAGAAAGACAAGCCGCTCATTATGTATTGCACGGGCGGCATTCGATGTGAAAAGGCGAGCGCGTATTATTTGCATCAGGGTTTTGAAAATGTGTTTATGGTGGATGGCGGCATCATTGAGTATGCGCGGCAGTGCGAGGCACAAGGCTTAGAAAATAAGTTTATTGGCAAAAATTTTGTTTTTGACGAACGACTTGGCGAGCGCATCAGTGAAGACATTGTAGCCCGTTGCCATCAGTGTGGAAAGCCCTGTGATACCCATGTGAATTGTGTCAATGACGCGTGTCATATTCTATTTATACAATGTAAGGAATGTGCTGAAAGATATCATAACTCCTGTTCTGAAAAGTGCGCTGATTTTAATCAATTGCCGGAAGCAGAACGTGTTGAGTTGCGTAAGACGATGACTTTCAATGGCTCGAAATTTACGAAAGGGCGGTATAAGGCACATCGCGAAAGTGAGGAATCGTTATTGGTTTGAAGTTTGGGGTTTTACTAACTTTAGATATCGAACTAGAAACTAGAAACAAAAAAACGCCTGCAAAAGATTTATATCACAATGATGTAAAAACCGCTTTGCAAAAAGATGGTTGGACAATCACGCACGACCCCTACAAATTTGAGGTTGGGGAAGTAGAATACCGAATTGATTTGGGTGCGGAGCAGTTGATTGCTGCAATTAAAGAAGATAAAAAAGTAGCGATTGAAATTAAAAGTTTTACCGGACAGTCGCCCACTTATGATTTTCATAATGCGCTCGGTCAATTTTTAAATTATGCGGTGGCATTGGGAGAATATGAACCCGAGCGTGAACTTTATTTGGCTGTACCGGATTCTTTTTATAAAAGCTTTGCCGCAAAGGAAATTATTCGTAAAATTATTACCCGTTATCAAGTTAAATTGTTAGTATTTGATCCTGATAATCAAACGCTTTTACAATGGATAAAATAAAAAAATACGAACAAGCCATTCTATCTTTTTTGAATGCTTATGCAAAGGAAGGACTAGCAAATGCCGAATCGGTAGAAACTCAGCTTATAGCCGACGCAGAACGCTATCATTACCAATTAATGCGTATTGGTTGGTTTAAAAAAGAATTTATCCATCATTGCATTTTTCATTTTGATATAAAGGATGGTAAAGTGTGGATTCAACAAAATAACACGGAATTGCAAGTAGCAGATGAATTGATGCAGCGAGGCGTTCCTGCTTCCGATATTGTACTTGGCTTCCAACCCGAATCAGTTCGTCCTTACACCGGTTTTGCCGTCGCTTAAAATGATAAGTTTGAAAGTTTAATCGTTCATTGGTTCAAAAAAAGCGACCTTTGCACCCTTAAACTTGAAAAACATGACTCATTCTCCTAAAGATATTCGCATTGAAGATTATGATTACACCTTGCCGGAAGAGCGCATTGCAAAGTTTCCATTAGAAGTCCGCGACCAGTCAAAATTGCTTTTATATAAAAAAGGCGAGGTTACGCACACCGTTTTTCAACACTTGCACGAGCAATTGCCGGAAGGTGCTTTGTTGGTTTTTAATGATACGAAAGTCATTCACGCACGGCTCTATTTTTTTCTGGAAAATGAGACCAAGATTGAGATTCTGTGCTTAGAACCGATTGAACCACCCGAATATCAGCAGAATTTTTCGAGTACAAATGCGGTGCGTTGGAAGTGCCTAATTGGCGGCAATCGCAAATGGAAAAGTGGAGAAGCAGTGCGTGGAGTGAAAATGGGTACGCTGGAGGAAAAGCTAAAAGTGAAACTTACCGCTAAACGCATTCAACAATTGAATGATACGTTTGAAGTAGAATTTAGTTGGGACCATCCGAATTTTACGTTTGGTGAAGTCTTAGCGCAAGCTGGAATAATCCCATTGCCGCCTTATTTGAATCGGACGAATGTCGAAATGGACGAAGAACGCTATCAAACGATTTATGCGCGAGAACAAGGCTCGGTCGCCGCGCCAACAGCGGGTTTGCATTTTACAGAAGCGGTTTTTGCTGATTTGGATAAAAAAAATATTGAGCGATTATTTGTGACCTTGCACGTGGGCGCGGGTACGTTCAAACCTGTGAAGACGGACACGATGGCAGAGCATTATATGCATGAGGAAAGTATTTTTTTGCAAAAAGCGGTCATTGAAAAATTATTGCAAACTAAAAAAGATGGGAAGCCTATCATTGCCATAGGTACTACGAGTGCGCGGACGCTGGAGAGTTTGTATTGGTTTGGTGTTCAATTATTAAAAGGAGAAACGACTTTCAGCATCTTACAATGGACGGCTTACGAAACAGATACTTCCAATATTACAGCCGAAAATTCATTACAAGCAATTATAGATTATTTAAATTCCAATAAAAAAGATACACTCGAAGGGTACACGCAATTGCTGATCGCGCCGGGTTATAACTTTCACATTGTCAATGGTTTAT